>Ga0302271_10000358_pt1 | contig 43709 bp, 32 predicted proteins | sample III_Bog_N1_1_FD_198767 | JGI IMG/M metagenome (GOLD analysis project Ga0302271, IMG submission 198767) | Peat permafrost microbial communities from Stordalen Mire near Abisko, Sweden - III_Bog_N1_1 | ecosystem: Environmental > Terrestrial > Soil > Wetlands > Peat | place: Sweden: Abisko...
GTTTTAAGTTGAGACATGATTCAAAAAATTTATTTGTTTAGTATGATGATTCTTGTATGAAGTTTTTTGGAAATACGCCATTGTCTAATGATGATTTAGACGAGATTACTTTAGCCGGGATGCCACCTATAGTTACATTATCGGGAATATTACTGTTGACCACAGAATTTGCTCCGATAGCCACGTTATTTCCGACGGTAATGCCCCCGAAAATCTTAGCTCCCGGGCCTATATACACGTTGTTTCCAATAGTGGGAATTCCATTATATTCACCAATTGAAGTTGAAGGATGAATACGGCAATTTTCTCCTATTTTGGCTCTTGAATTTACCACAATTGTACCATAATGAACAATGCACAACCCTGCACCAAAGACATTCTTGGATATGGAGAACCCCAACCGGATAGCTAAACGATGATTAATTATTTCGAGAAAAAGCAACTGAAATCGACAAAAAATATTGCTTTGTCGCACATTGTGCAGGTATTCAATTTTACGCAACCGACGTTGAAACCGTACGCAATCCATCCACCAATAATTGAAAAAAGATATTTTCTCAAGTTGATAGGCTTTTAAATCCCTTTCCAAGTAATATTTATACGATTTCTTGTCTGTTATCATGACAATAAAAGAATGGTTATATTCTGTCCAACACTTTTTCTACCAACTCTTGCACCGAGGCTTTGTAGTTGGGAAATGCATCGTGCACGCGGCGGTTGGCAATAATACAACACACGGTCATAGCCTTGTGTCCCATTAGTTTAGATAAACCTGCAATAGCCGAACCTTCCATTTCATAATTGGTGATTTTGAATCGTCCGTAGCGAAACGATTCTATCTTATCGTTGAGCGTAGGGTGGGCGAGCGGCAAGCGCAATTCGCGTCCTTGTGGTCCGTAAAAGCCATTGGCAGAAATAGTTACTCCTCGCATCATATCATCTTTTCCAATCCTGTCAATCAACTCGGCATCATTGTCAATCACATAAGGTGCGCACCATTGCGGATGCCAGTTTACATGATGGGTGAATGCTTTTTCAAACTCAAGGTCGCATACCGTGTTGCGGTTGGCATAAAAGTTGAGTACACCGTCAAATCCAATCGACTTTTGCGAAATAACAAAAGTACCCGGATGAATATCAGGCTGTACCGCACCCGAAGTGCCTATACGTACCATGGTAAGTTGCCTGAAATCAGGATTTTCGGTACGTGTTTTCAGGTTAATGTTTGCCAGAGAGTCCAATTCATTGACCACAATGTCAATATTGTCGGTACCAATGCCGGTTCCAACCACTGTCAATCGTTTCCCTTTGTAGGTGCCTGTGGTACTGTGAAATTCACGATTGACAACCGTACACTCCACATTGTCGAAGTAAGATGCAATCATCTCCACACGCCCGGGATCGCCCACAAGAATAATTTTATCGGCTAATTGTTCGGGCATTAAATGCAGGTGAAATATTGACCCATCGTCGTTGATAATGAGTTCGGAAGGTGGAAAATTTTTCATATGGTCGTTTGTATAAGAAATTTCGGAATAATATTCCCTTTATCTATGTTAGCTAAGCTGCGTTTAATTGTTTAAAGAAGAGCAAAAATACGATTTTGTAGAGAAAGTTGTATCAACTTGGCTGAAAATTATTGATTTTTCTCTTTCAACAGTCGGTCAACAGCCTCTTTTACAAACTGAAATCGTGAGTAATCAGGGTGTACAATGTGTTCGTTGAAGGTGATGATATCCAAATCAATGGGTACAATTCCCATGGCTTTCATCTCCGGGGTTCTCCCTAAGTGGACTTCAATTGCTTTCAAGCGAATTTTCAAAGCTTCGGGCGATAGCAGTGTGGATAGCCTGATTGCCCCATTCAGAAAGGGTTTGGTGTAAGGCAACCCCACGGGAGGTGTCCATTGAAAAGGTGAGAAAACAGACCCTACAAACTCCTCTTGCAAGAGTGCTTTTACCGAGCTGATATTATCTTCGGCATTGTTGTTTGACCCGATAGTGACTATAAAGCTATTAGTTTCCATAACGATTAAGTATTCAGATTCAGCATAAAACTCAATCCACAAATATAGTCGAAAATCGGGGTTTATTTGACTTTATTGGCAGTTATATTGGGTAAGAATACTGCCAAAATACCGAGCAGTGGTAGAAAAGAGCAGATTTTATACACTACATCTATTCCCCATGCATCGGTAAAGTTTCCTAATACTGCGGCTCCTATACCTCCCATTCCGAATGAAAAGCCATAGAAAAGGCCCGAAATCATTCCGAATTTTCCGGGCATCAATTCCTGAGCAAACACCAGAATTGCCGGAAAGGCCGATGCCAGAATCAGCCCAATCACCACTGTCAGCACAGCTGTCCAAAAGAGGCTGGCGTAGGGCAACATCAGTGTGAAAGGCGCCACTCCCAGAATCGAAAACCAAATAACCCGCTTACGCCCAATCCGGTCACCGATGGGGCCGCCGATTAACGTTCCCACTGCTACGGCAAAGAGAAACAGGAAGAGCATATATTGAGCCTGTTGCGTAGAAAGATGAAATTTATGAAACAGATAAAACATGTAATAGCTGTTTAAACTGCTCAAATAGAAGTTTTTAGAAAATACCAGCACCAAAAGCAACAAAATAGTCCACATCACCTTTTTGCGCGGGAAGCGGTCTTCTGGAGGTACATTTCGTTGCGCTTTCTGGAATTGAGAGATACGAGCCCGATACCAAAAGCCGACTTGCAGCAACACAATCATTGCCAAAAATGCGACCGGCGAAAACCAGCTTACACTGCTTTGGTGATGAGGAATTACAATCCACGCAGCCAAAAGAGGTCCCATTGCAGCACCCATGTTGCCACCCACCTGAAAGATGGATTGTGCCAGTCCGAAATGACCGCCGGAGGCTATACGTGCCACCCGTGCCGCTTCGGGATGAAAAATGGAAGAGCCCATTCCCACCATCATCGCCGCCATCAACAGAAACGGATAGCTCGGAGCAAATGCTAACATTAAAATGCCAATGAGGGTGCACGCCATGCCGAATACCAGCGAAAACGGCTTCGGATAGCGGTCGGTATAGATGCCTACAAGTGGTTGCAAAAGCGAAGCTGTGAGTTGAAACGAGAGTGTGATTAGCCCCACTTGCGCAAAATTCAAATCAAAACTCGATTTAAGCATCGGATACACAGCCAGGATCAACGACTGCATCATGTCGTTCAGAAAGTGCGAAAAACTTGTGGTAATCAGTATGTTGTAGCGTGGTTTTATCGCTGAAGATGGGGTAGGAGATGACATAATCTGAATAGAAAATAGGCAAAAGCCATTGTGAGGTGCAAAGGTACAATAATTGGGGTGTATCGGATAACCGAATACCTTATTTTCTATAAAAAAGTTTGTGAAAATCCCCATTTATATTGACAATAAATAGTGCAATTTGGGCGGGGCAAGGGGTTAACCAATTGCAGGATGGGGATTTTAAACAATTAACCCTTGCCAATTTACATTAGCAAGGGTTAATTGTGGACGAAATTGTGTCAGAATCGTTATTCCGCTTTTTTGTTTTTTACGTATTTCATTTCAATGATAAAAGCCACCAGCAGACTCAGCCCACCAAACAGAAATACTGTAGCTCCATATATGACTCCGGCATTTTGGAATGCATTGCCTCTCAAATCTTCCATCGTTCCGAATCCTGGAATGGTATTCAGACAGATAAAATAACCCACGAGCAACCCCAATCCAACGCCAAGTAGCAAGCAAGCAAATTTAAGGGTAATGAAAACAGAAGATCCGGAACTTTTCAATGGAAACGAAAATCGGGTTGTGTCCATTGAAACATCCAATTTATCACTGATTTTTTCAATCATTGCGAGACGTTCTTCTTTACGTGCAAACAGTTCAAACAATTTGTAAATACCAAGTGTAATAATCCCCACCACTAAGGGGACTGTAATAAAATCCATCATAACATTTTGTTTTTAAATTGTGTAATTTTGCTCTTTGTAATGTTTGACGCAATTGACTGAAAATGGTTACATAAATTACTTCAATCTTTTTTCATTCCAATTCCGTAACCAAAACGAACATGTAGCGTCTAAAATAATATATGGATAATCAGGACGAATTAAAATATATTCAACGTATTCGGGATGGAGAAACGAATTTGTTTTCGTATTTCCTTACCCGATACAGCAATTCCATTTATTCGTTGATATTTCGGGTTATCCCTAACAAGGAAGATGCAGAAGAATTAACTCAGGATACTTTTCTGAAGGCTTTCAAAAAATTAGACTCATTCAAAGGTGATTGCAGCTTTTCCACTTGGTTGTTTCGCATTGCTTACAATACAGCCGTTTCTTCCACCCGAAAAAGAAAAATTGTTTACCCATTGATTGATGAAGCTATACTGGAACGGGTTTCAGATGATATGGCGGAGGCGGTTTTTGAAGAGGATGAAGATGAAGTGCTATTGCAAAAATTAGAAATAGCCGTCGAGAAACTAACTGTGGAAGAAAAAGCACTGATAACGCTTTATTACACAGACGAAAAATCAGTTTCTGAAATAGCTGCTATATTTGAACAAACCACCGATAATATAAAAATAAAGCTTTTCAGAGTTAGAAAAAAACTATATGTACTAATGAATATAATGAATTGATATGAAACGAGATAAGGCAATATCAAAAATACTAAAAGCAGAAGTTACTCCAACTTTATCTCCAGCTTTTAACGCTCAATTAATGAGCCAAATACATAAGTTTGCCGAGAAAAAAAAGGTACAATCTTTTATTCTCACATTATGCCTAATCTCCGCCACTTCATTGAGTATTATCGGAATGGCAATTTACCTGCTCCGAAATTATCTCAAATGGAATTTCTCATTTTCAATGCCTCGTTTTCCCCAGGAGTCTATCTCCCAATACGGGTTCTTTATTTATATTGCATTGTTGATGCTAATTTTGATTGGGCTTGATACTTTCTTCCGTCATATCAGGCAGAAACATAAGGATAACGAATTAAAACAGATCAATTAGGGATCATTTCCCAATACGTTTTTTGAACTATAATACAATTCGATGATTTATTGCGACTTTACCATTTGTGGAGCCGCAATTTTTTTAAGAGACCTCCTTAAAATTGTATGTGAATAACTTTCAAATTCAAATAATTAGGGTACATATAATTTTCACTTCACAATTCAATCCGACGTCTTGCAAAGCTTGACGATAAATTGTAACTTTGCACTCCAAAATAAAAAAGGAAAGAACAAAGCTTTTTTGAAACATTGGTAATTTGTTGACTGATAAATATCTAAAAACCAACAAATTATTGATCATCCTTGGTTAATTATTAATTACTCGCAATATGTTTGAAAATCTAAGCGAAAGGCTTGAACGCTCGTTTAAGATACTGAAAGGTCAGGGTTCTATTACCGAAATTAACGTAGCCGAAACCTTGAAAGATATTCGCAAAGCGCTTATCGATGCCGATGTAAACTACAAAGTGGCTAAAACTTTTACCGATGAGGTGAAGGAAAAGGCACTTGGTCAGGATGTATTGACCTCATTGCAACCGGGTCAGTTGATGGTGAAGATTGTGCACGACGAACTTGCCCGACTCATGGGAGGAGCCACCGTCGATATTAATATCAAAGGTGCACCTGCCATTATTTTAATGTCGGGTTTGCAGGGTTCGGGTAAAACGACTTTCTCGGGCAAATTGGCCAATATGCTGAAAACCAAGCGCGGTAAAAACCCGTTGTTGGTGGCTTGCGACATCTATCGCCCGGCAGCTATTGAACAGCTGAAAGTGCTTGGAGCTCAAATTAATGTGCCTGTATATGCCGAAGAAGGCAATAAAAATGCAGTTCAAATTGCTCAAAATGCGGTAAAGTTTGCCAAGCAAAACGGTCACGACCTTGTGATTGTAGATACTGCCGGACGTTTAGCCATTGACGAGCAGATGATGAACGAAATTGCTGCCGTCAAAGCTGCAATTAATCCTCAGGAAACGCTCTTCGTGGTTGACTCTATGACCGGTCAGGATGCCGTAAATACTGCCAAAGAGTTTAACGATCGCCTGAATTTCGACGGGGTTATTCTTACCAAACTCGATGGTGATACCCGTGGTGGGGCAGCTTTGTCAATCCGCACGGTGGTTACTAAACCCATCAAATTTGTGGGTACCGGCGAAAAAATGGATGCGCTCGACGTGTTCCATCCCGAACGTATGGCCGACCGTATTCTCGGCATGGGCGACATTGTGTCGTTTGTAGAGCGTGCTCAGGATTTGTATGACGAAGAAGAAAGCCGTCGATTGAGCAAAAAACTGGCAAAAAACCAGTTCGATTTCGACGACTTTTTAGGTCAGTTGCAACAAATCAAAAAGATGGGTAACCTCAAAGATGTGGCATCCATGATTCCCGGTGTGGGCAAGGCGCTTAAAGATGTCGATTTCGACGATAACGTATTCAAAGCCACCGAAGCGATTATTCATTCGATGACTCCTTACGAACGCAAAAGTCCCGAAGCATTGAATGGCAGCCGCCGTCAGCGCATTGCCAATGGTAGCGGAACCAAAATTCAGGATGTGAACCGTTTGTTGAAACAATTTGACGAAATGCGCAAAATGATGAAGATGGTTTCGCAAAACAAAATTCCGATGAAGAAAAGATAATAAATATCTGAAAACCAATGGTTAACAATTGAAAGCCTAATTGAAAGTCATTTATTTTGTCCCAATAATTCAAGAGCCAATCTGTTTTTTTAATACAGGTTGGCTCTTTCTATTTTTTGACTATCTTCGTATGTCCAAATTGCCATAACCATGAAGAACGTCAATATCAAAAAACTCTACTTTAAGGATACTTCGTTTGCCGATTTGATGAACAAGCGAATTTTCAATATTTTGTTGATTGCCAGCGCTTACGACTCTTTTATTCTCGAAGAAGATGGTCGGGTGGATGAGCAAATTTTCAATGAATATGTATCGCTCAATCTTCGTTATCCGCCACGCATTACCCTGGTACATACCGACGAAGAAGCCTTTCACCTGCTCCGAACCCGCACGTTTGAACTTATCATTTCAATGCCGTCGGGCGAACATAGCGACACATTTGAGTCGGCAAAAAAAATAAAACTGCTTCATCCTCATATTCCTATTGTGGTGTTGACTCCGTTTTCGCGCGGGGTGTCACAACGCTTTGCCCATGAGGATTTAAGCGCTATCGACTATGTGTTCAGTTGGTTGGGCAATGCCGATTTGTTGCTGGCTATCATCAAGTTGGTGGAAGACCGCATGAATGTGGAGGCCGATGTACGTTCGGTGGGCGTGGAGGTGATTCTGGTGGTCGAAGATTCGGTGCGTTTCTATTCGTCTATGCTGCCGCTGCTCTTCAAATTGGTATTTACCCAGTCGCGCTCGTTTATGACCGAAGCTCTCAACGAGCACGAGCGGATGTTGCGTATGCGTGGTCGTCCTAAAATTCTTTTGGCTCGTAACTATGAGGAAGCCATGGAGTTATATCAAAAATATAAGAATCATCTTCTTGGAGTAGTTACCGATGTCAGTTTCAATCGGTCGGGCGTGAAGAATAAATATGCAGGTGTAAGCTTGTGTGAAGATATTCGGCTGGAAGACCCTCATATTCCAATAATTATGGAGTCGTCTGATGCCGAAAATGCGGAATATGCCGAACGTTACGGAGCTGTATTCCTGAATAAAAATTCAAAAACGCTTCATAAAGAGCTGCAGGATTCGGTCATTGATAGTTTCGGTTTCGGCGATTTTGCATTTCTCAATCCGGCCACCGGCGAGGAGGTGCTGCGAGTCACAAAATTGAAAGATTTGCAGGATTCGATTTTCTCCATTCCCGACGATTCGTTGCTCTATCATGTGTCGCGCAACCATATTTCGCGTTGGCTCTATTCGCGAGCCATGTTTCCGTTGGCCGAATTTTTGAAGCGCATTTCCATTGAACCGGGCGATACTCTGGATGAGGTAAGACAGATAATTTTTGATGCCATAGTCGATTACCGACGCATCAAAAACAAAGGCGTGGTGGCCGTGTTTGAGCGCGGTCGCTTCGATGAATATTCAAATTTTGCGCGCATTGGTGAGGGTTCCATGGGTGGAAAAGGGCGCGGTCTGGCGTTTCTCGATGCCATGGTGAAGCGAAATATGAAGGAAGATGAGTTTGGGAGTGTGACGGTTTCGGTGCCACGTACAGTGGTGTTGTGTACCGATGTGTTTTCAGAATTTATGGAGCGCAACGACCTCTATTCTATTGCCTTACAAGACGAATCCGATGAGGTGATTTTGCAACATTTTCTGGCTGCAAAAATGGCTCAAAACGTGGTAGCCGACCTCTATGCTTTTCTTGGTTCTATCGCAGGTCCGGTGGCAATACGTTCCTCAAGTTTGTTGGAAGATTCACATTATCAGCCATTTGCCGGAATTTACACCACCTACATGGTGCCTAATACAAAGGCAAGTAAAACTCACACATTATTGGTAGTATGCGAGGCAATAAAAGCGGTCTACGCATCAGTATTTTATCGTAACAGCAAGGCTTACATGAAGGCAACCCGCAACGTGATAGACGAAGAAAAAATGGCCATTGTAATGCAGGAAGTATGTGGATCGGCTTATGGAACACATTTTTATCCCTCGTTTTCGGGTGTGGCACGCTCTATCAATTACTATCCGATTGGGCACGAAACCGCTGAAGAAGGCATTGCCAATGTGGCTATTGGTTTGGGAAAATACATTGTGGATGGTGGTACAAACCTGCGATTTTCGCCGGCACATCCTCAAAACAGTCTGCAAACCAGTAATTTAGAAATTGCGCTAAGGGAGACCCAAACATATTTCTATGCGTTCGATTTGGCACAGGAGCATTTTACTCCACAAGTTGATGATGGATTTAATTTATTGAAACTCAATTTGAAAGATGCCGAAAAAGATAATTCGCTTCAATGGCTGGCATCTACCTTTAATCCGCACACGCAAACCATGTATGATTCTGTGTATGAAGAGGGACGAAAGGTGATTACATTTGCTAATATTCTTAAACACAAAGTTTTTCCTCTCGCAACTATTCTGCAAAAAATGCTTCAAACCGGTCAACGGGAAATGGGAAGAGCGGTGGAAATTGAATTTGCGGTCAATTTGGACAGACAGCACAAATCAGGAGTGTTGTCTCTTTTGCAAATTCGCCCCATTGTGGATGCTACCGAGATGTTTGACGAAGATTTGCTGACAACTCCCGATGAAGAAACTATTATCAATTGCAACAGTGCGTTGGGGCACGGCATAACCAATAATGTGTACGATGTGGTATATGTAAAACCGGAAACTTTCAACGCGGCCAATAATCAAATGATGGTTGCCGAAATTGATGCTGTTAACCGTCGTTTGTTAGATGAAGAGAGAGGTTGTGTGTTGATTGGGCCCGGACGATGGGGAACGAACGACCCTTGCTTGGGCATTCCTGTGAAGTGGCCGCATATTTCGTCGGCACGTGTGATTGTGGAGGCGGGGTTGACTAATTATCGGGTCGATCCGAGTCAGGGGACTCACTTTTTTCAAAATCTCACTTCTTTCGGGGTGGGATATTTTACGGTCAACCCTTATATCAAAGACGGTTTTCTCGATATTAATTTTCTGAATGCTCAACCGGCACACGCTGAAACCGAATTTATTCGCCACGTGAGGTTTGAAAGGCCTGTGGTGATTAAAATTGATGGACGCAAAAGCAGAGGAGTGGTATTGAAACCGATGGGGTAGAAAAACAATAGAGACGCGATTAATCGCGTCTCTATTGTTCTTTAATTGCGTGTTTCCTTCAAAATCACATCGTGTGCACCGCCTTCGATAATGCTTGTGGACGATACCAACGTTATTTTGGCGTTCTCTTTCAGGTCGTTCAGTGAGGTAACACCGCAGCTACACATGGTCGATTTTATCTTGCCTACGGTCATTGCAAGGTTGTCTTTCAGCTTGCCGGCGTACGGCACAAAGCTGTCCACGCCCTCTTCAAACTTCAGGCTTTCGCTGCCACCCATGTCGTAGCGTTGCCAGTTGCGGGCACGGTTAGAGCCTTCGCCCCAGTACTCCTTCACGTAGTTGCCACCTACCAGTAATTTGCGGGTAGGGCTTTCGTCGAAACGGGCAAAATAACGTCCCATCATAATAAAATCGGCTCCCATGGCCATTGCCAACACCATATGATAGTCCTGCACGATACCTCCATCTGAGCAAATTGGAATATATACACCTGTTTTTTTGAAATATTCGTCGCGGGTATGAGCCACTTCAATCAAGGCCGTAGCCTGACCGCGTCCGATACCCTTTTGCTCGCGGGTAATGCATATTGAACCGCCACCTACGCCTACTTTTATAAAATCGGCACCGGCTTCGGCCAAGTAGAGAAATCCCTCTTTGTCTACCACGTTGCCGGCTCCCACTTTTACGCTGTTGCCAAAGGTGGCTTTGATATATTCGAGCGTCTCTTTTTGCCAAACAGAAAATCCATCGGAAGAGTCGATACAAACCACATCAACACCGGCTTCCACTAACTGAGGCATACGTTCTTTATAGTCGCGGGTATTGATACCGGCACCTACAATCAGTTTTTTGTTTTCATCCGACAGTTCGTTCGGATTTTCCTGATGGCTTTCGTAATCTTTGCGGAAAACCAAATATTTCAATGCCTGATTTTTGTCGATAATGGGCAAGCAGTTGAGTTTGTGATCCCATATAACGTCGTTGGCTTCGGCTAAAGAGATGCCAAAATCGCCTACAATCAATTTTGAGAATGGAGTCATAAACTCTTTCACCTTTTTATCCAGACTATCGCGGTTGGTGCGGTAGTCGCGTCCGGTTACAATACCAAGCAATTTGCTGTCGGAGGTGCCTGTTTCGGTGATTCCGATGGTGGCATGACCTGTTTTTTCTTTTATGGCAATCACATCGGCCAAAGTGTGTTCGGGAGTGAGATTGGCATCGCTGAGTACAAATCCCGATTTGTACTTTTTGACCTTTCGCACCATTTCCACTTGCTCTTCAATGGTTTGAGAACCAAAAATAAAGGATAGTCCGCCGTTACGAGCCAGTGCTATTGCCATGCGGTGGTCGGAAACCGATTGCATGATTGCCGATACAAACGGCACATTGAGTGATATGGAAGGAATTTCGCCTTTGGCGAATTTCACCAGAGGTGTTTTGAGAGATATTTGGTTTGGAACACACTCTTTGGTGGTGAGACCGGGAATCAATAAATATTCGCTGAAGGTTCTGGAAATGTCGTTGAGATATTGTGCCATAGTGGGTTTCCCTTTAAAATAAGAATAGGACAAAAGTATAAGAATGCGTCAGATGTTGTATTTCAAAAAGTAGCTTATAGTCTGAAATATGCACAAAGTGGATTGAAAGATATTACTCATCAATCCACTTTTACGTCACAAAATTTTCAGTACGATTATTTTGTCGGTTTGTGTGAAGCATTTCTGCTTACTAAGGTATCGGTTCTACTGTATTCTCTAAAGTCAATATCGGCAATGTCAATAGCCGTACCTGTATCCAAAATTATTGGACTGCAATTAGTTGTATGTCAAAAATGAGTGTAGAGTATGCAGGGATAGAACCGTAAGCCGTGGAGCTGTATCCAAGTGCTTGTGGAATATAAATTTCCCAGTGAGAACCGTTGTTCATTTTCAGTAAAGCTTCCTGAAATCCCGAAACAAAAGATGAAACATAGCCGGAAGTTGCTGTACTTACAAGGGTGGTATCGTTTACGGTGGTGTCGAATACGGTACCGTCAATGAGCTTTCCGGTGTAGTACATCTTAATATAGCTGCCTGAGTTAGGTTTCAGACCTACACCCTGGCTCAACACTTTGTATTGAAGTCCGCTCTTGGTAGTAACGACTCCACTTTTGGATGCGTTGTCTGTGAGAAATTGTTCGTTCAATGCTTTCCATTTATCGCTTTCGCTGGTGCAAGCACAAATTGTAATTGCTAAAGCAGCAACCATAAATGTAATCCAATTACGAGTTGACATAAAAAATTAGTTTGTTGATTTCCGAATGAGTCTATATTGTTACCTTAAGGCGTGTCGCACTATAAATTGCAGCCAAATGTACAAGTTTTTGCTTGTAATGATTGAGCTTTTATCACAGCCGGTGATTATTTTTCTACTTCTGTAATACTTTGCTTTATTGTGATTTACAGCTAAAAAAGCATGCTATTCCTTGTATGTTTTTGAGGTTCCGATTTGTGATGCATCGGAGCTTAAATCAGGCTCCAAAGATAACAAAAATTGATTGGCTTACAAAAAAATCCGGTCACTTCACAGTGAACCGGACTCCCATCTAACCAAAAACCAAAAAAAATAAAGTATGTCAGCATAAAAGCTGATAGTAATATGTTAGTTGTGATAATGTTATCTTAGTTGTATTTATATGTAAACAGATAGTTTGTAACACTACCTGTGTAATTTTTCACTTCTATTACAATTTGCACAGGCGATACTCCATTTTGGAAAAAGCTTCTCAAATCATACGAAATAATGGCTTTATTTCGATTGCCCGATGCATCACCATTGTTATTCTGGTGCAATTCAAAATGAGTTTTTCCATCGGCATTAGCCGCTATCGTGGTATTGTAAACCAAATTTATCGCTTGTTTGATTTTTTCCCCATTAGAGAAGAATGAAACGTTCAGGTAATTGCCGCCAATCCAGATTTCATCAATATCCAAAGGGTCGTTGCCTATGCTGTCTTTATTTGCAGTGGTCATCCTGATAACTTGTTTGGTCATTACATCACCAATACTATTAAGCCGTATTTCGCGTTTTTGCGACCCGCTCACAGAGTCCGACAACAGCGTGTAGTTAATCATAACCCGTTGTCCGCTTGAAGCCATGAAGTCAGGTACTCTGTTCTCAATTGGCCAAACCAACAATCCATTGTCTAACTGCAACGAAAAAATACTTGTACTGCTTGCTTGTCTGACCGTTGCCAGAGTGACCCAAAAATTATCTGAATACGACCTCTCATCTTTATCGCAAGAGGTTAAAACCAGAATCATCAATAAAATGCCCGCTAAACCTATTTTTTTCATTCAATAATCATTCATTCCTTATGTATGAATAGATGAAATTGAGGGAAAAACGTTGCATTATTGATTCTTAGTTTAGTGTAATTTAACACTGGGGCGGTCTCTACGATTGATATTTTGCTTTATTAAGTTGACAAACAATGAAATAAGTGGTTTTATTTTCAATTTTCAGCCTGTTTGTGTAAAGAATCGAAACGACAACAATGCAATAAATAAAAGTAAACCTTAACTGTTCAAAAAACAATTCCTTTTCTTTCCGTACAATTCAAATATAATTGTAACTTTGCAACCTAAACCACCTTGCTTTATTATTCACGCAAATCTTCAAAATAAGTATGAAGTTATTCACTGGTATTTTAATAAGTTGTTGCATTGCAGGACTTTCACTTGTAGGTTGCACAAGTTCCACCACTTACTCCGACCTTGTCAAGGCACAAAAGGCAACCATTAGTGCTTACATCAGTTGGCATGGAATTCAAACAATTGGCACTTTACCTACAAATTATTCCAAAATTGTATGGCCGGACAATCAATATTTTCTTAGTTCTACAGGTCTATATTATCGTTTAGCACAAGCGGGCGATGCTACAGCAATATCCACAAAGGATTCAATTCGAATTGGTGATTCGGTGATTCTCCGATATATTAAAGTTGATCTCACATATCCCGCCGATACTATCGAAAGTACCTGGACTACAATAAATTCTGCCTATCCTTATTCTATTACGTATGGTGTTTCGGGTACAGAACCTACTGCGTGGCAAGAAGCGGTTGCCTATATGAAATATACAGGCTCTCAGGCTGAGTTAATTGTCCCCGGTTCGCTTGGCACTTCAACCGATCAAAGCAGTGTGACTCCTTACTACTATAAAATAAGTATTAAGAAACTTCCACGCTAACAGACGCATATACTTTTCAAACTTCTTGCTACGAGTCATATTTTTTGATTCGTAGCTATGTTATATCTATTCAAAACCTTCTTTTATGGCATTAATAAAATCTATATCAGGCATTCGTGGCACAATTGGCGGTAAAATTGGTGAAGGTCTAAATCCTCTCGATATTGTCAAATTTACAACGGCTTATGCTACCTGGATTAAAGCACACACACAAAGCAAATCACTCAAAATTGTAGTAGGCCGCGATGCCCGTATATCCGGCGAAATGGTCAATCACGTGGTAATCGGTACCTTATTAGGAATGGGTTTCGACGTGGTCAATATTGGGTTAGCTACCACACCTACTACCGAGTTGGCAGTGGTGATGGAAAAAGCAGCCGGTGGTCTTATTCTTACAGCCAGTCACAATCCAAAACAATGGAACGCCCTGAAATTATTGAACGAAAAGGGAGAATTTCTAAGTGCCATAGACGGTGAAGAAGTCCTGCAATTGGCCGAAAAATCTGATTTTTCGTATGCAGAGGTTGATGAAATAGGAAAGCTATCAGAGGATTTTTCTTACACTCAAAAGCATATTGAAAGTGTGCTTGCGCTTGACTTAGTGGATGTAGAAGCGATTTATCGGGCTAATTTTACAGTGGCTATCGACTGTGTAAATTCTGTAGGTGGCATTGCAATTCCCGAATTGTTGGCCGCATTAGGTGTAAACAGCGTAGAGAAATTATATTGTACTCCCAATGGTCAATTTCCGCACAACCCCGAGCCATTGCCTGAACATTTGACCGAAATTTCCGCATTGCTTAAAAGCGGCAAAGCCGATGTTGGTTTTGTGGTGGATCCCGATGTGGATCGCTTGGCCATTATTTGTGAAGACGGAGCAATGTTTGGCGAAGAATATACCCTTGTAGCTGTAGCCGATTATGTGCTGGCACATACGCCGGGCAATACCGTTTCGAATATGAGTTCTACCCGTGCTTTGCGCGATGTGACATTGCTGCATGGTGGCTCATATGCGGCTTCGGCTGTGGGTGAAGTAAACGTGGTGACTAAGATGAAAGAAACCAATGCCGTTATCGGTGGTGAAGGCAATGGTGGAGTAATCTATCCTGCAAGCCATTACGGACGTGATGCGTTGGTTGGTATCGCCTTATTTTTGTCGCATTTGGCACGAACAGGCAAAAAGGTTTCTGAGCTAAGAGCCACATATCCTACTTATTACATGGGAAAGAAGCGGATGGAGCTCACACCTTCTATCAATGTGGATGAGGTGTTGGAAGCCATTAAGAAGAAATATGCTCAATACGAAATCAACGATATTGACGGGGTAAAGATTGATTTCCCCGAAGGTTGGGTACATTTGCGGAAGTCGAATACCGAACCAATCATCAGAATTTACTCCGAAGCGCCCTCGCCTGAGCAGGCTGACCGGTTCGGAGAAGAGATTATTGCTGAAATTAAACACCTTATTAATAAATAAACTATGGGAAAAGTTGCATTAATTACCGGAATTAATGGGCAGGATGGTTCTTATCTGGCAGAATTTCTGCTCGACAAAGGCTACGAAGTTCATGGTGTTATTCGTCGTAGTTCTGTGTTTAACACACAAAAAATAGAGCATCTTTATATTGACGATTTGATTGAAGATATGCATAAAAATCGCCGCATTCAGTTGCACTATGGCGATATGACCGACTCTTCCAACCTTATCCGTTTGATGCAGGAGATTCGTCCTGACGAAATATATAACCTTGCTGCACAATCGCACGTGAAGGTGTCTTTTGAAGTGCCGGAATATACAGCCGAAGCGGATGGAATAGGAACATTGCGCTTGTTGGAGGCTGTGCGTATATGCGGACTGGACAAAACGGCACGCATCTATCAGGCATCTACCTCAGAACTTTACGGACTGGTGCAAGAGGTTCCACAATCGGAAACTACGCCTTTTTATCCCCGGTCGCCGTATGCAGTGGCAAAATTGTATGGTTTCTGGATTACCAAAAATTATCGCGAAGCCTATAATATGTTTGCCGTGAATGGCATTTTGTTCAATCATGAGTCGGAGCGCAGAGGCGAAACCTTTGTGACCCGAAAAATAACCTTAGCAGCTGCCCGCATTGCCCGTGACTACCAAAAAAAGCTCTATCTCGGTAACTTAGATTCGTTGCGCGACTGGGGTTATGCCAAAGATTATGTGGAATGTATGTGGTTGATTTTACAACATCACACTCCCGAAGACTTTGTGATTGCTACCGGCGAGATGCACACAGTGCGTGAGTTTTGCGCGTTGGCTTTTGCCGAAGTGGGCATCGACCTTGAATGGCAAGGTGTCGGTGTGAACGAAAAAGGTATTTGCAAAAAGACAGGCAATGTATTGGTGGAAGTTGACCCTAAGTATTTCCGTCCGACCGAAGTGGAACAATTGCTTGGGAATCCCACAAAAGCGCGCACAGTATTGGGCTGGAACCCGACCAAAACGTCATTCAAAGAATTGGTGCGTAAGATGGCGAAATTTGACTTCGAGTACGTGGAAAAAATCAATAATTCGAGAATTAAATATTAGTTTACTGTTCACTTAAACAGAAGTTTGCGTGAATATACTCTCCAATTTTATGGAAAAGTCAGGAAAAATATTTATTGCCGGTCATAAAGGATTGGTGGGTTCGGCAATATTGAAAAATTTGCAGGCAAAGGGCTACACCAATTTTGTGACGCGCACATCGAAAGAGTTGGACTTACGTAATGAGCAAGCTGTGGCCGCTTTTTTTGTGCAGGAGAAACCCGATTACGTCTTTCTGGCAGCGGCCAAAGTCGGTGGAATTGTGGCAAACAGCACCTATCGTGCCGATTTTATCTACGAAAACCTGATGATTCAGAATAATGTGATTCATCAGTCGTTTGTGCATGGAGTGAAGAAACTGTTGTTTCTCGGCAGTACCTGCATATATCCGCGCGATGCCCGTCAACCGATGGATGAAAATGAGTTGCTGACAGCCCCTTTGGAATATACCAATGAGCCTTATGCCATTGCCAAAATTGCAGGGTTGAAGATGTGCGAAAGCTATAATCTGCAATACGGAACCAATTATATTGCGGTGATGCCCACCAATTTATATGGACCGAATGATAATTTTGACTTGGTAAAATCGCATGTGCTACCGGCATTGATACGCAAGGTTTTTCTGGGCAAATGTATTGAAGAGGGCAATTGGCAGGCTATTAGTAACGACTTGAATAAACGCCACATCGGTACAATGAATGGCACGGTTTCGCAAGCCGAAATTTTAGCTGAATTATCAAAATACGGTGTTTCTGTCACTCCCGAAAACAAAGTGACTGTGGAGATTTGGGGAACCGGCGCTCCGTTGCGTGAATTTTTGTGGAGCGAAGAGATGGCCGATGCCTGCGTATTTGTGATGGAGAAAGTTGATTTCGCAGACCTGAAAGGCGACTCCAAAGAGATACGCAATTGCCATATCAATATTGGTACCGGCAAAGAGTTGACCATAAAACAATTGGCTGAATTGATTCAAAAAACCGTTGGCTTTCAGGGTCAATTAAAGTTCAATACCGACAAACCCGATGGTACGATGCGTAAACTTACCGACCCATCGAAGCTCAACAGCCTGGGATGGAAACATCAGATTGAAATTGAAGAAGGTGTACAACGACTCTATGAATGGTATCTCGCAGATACAAAGTAAAAAGGCACTTCGTATCTTGATAAAAGAACGTAAGAGTCAACTTTCGAAAGAAGAACGGAATCGTTTTTCGGAAGAAATTATGCATAAAATTGAGCAGTGCGAAGCATTTCGTACTGCTCAATCTGTATTGTGCTATTGGTCATTGCCCGATGAGGTACAGACCATTGCTTTTATCGAACGACATCGATTCGATAAGCGAATATATCTTCCGGTGATTGTCGAAAACTATCTCAAATTGCGGCTTTTTGAAGGAAAAGAACAGATGCAAACAGGAGCTTTAGGAATAGCTGAACCTGTGGGTGCAACATACAACGGAGCCATTGATTTGGCAATTATTCCGGGAGTAGCGTTTGATGATCAAGGACATCGTCTGGGGCGCGGAAAGGGTTTCTACGACCGTTTTTTGCCCTCCACTCAGGCTTATAAAATAGGAATCACCTTTCGTTGTCAATTGGTTGATAATGTTCCGGTTGATGACTTAGATATTGCAATGGATGAAGTGGTAACAGAATAACATATTGATATTCAAACACAAAAGGCTAACACAAATATTTGTGTTAGCCTCTTGTGTCTTTTGCTTGCAGACAGGGTTATTTGCTTTCGCTAAACTCTACGCTTGCAGAAATGTTGACTTCGTTGCCGACCATAGCAGATGGAAATTTGCTGCCAATGTCAAAATCGGTTCTTTTCAGGGTTCCTGTAACGGTAAAACCGGAAATTAACTGTTTGCTCATCGGGTTTGTTACCGAACCTTTGAAAACCACATCCAATACTACCGGTTTAGTAATTCCGTGCATGGTAAGGTTACCAATCAATTTATAGTTGTTTCCTTTCACCTTTTTTATCGAGGTGCTTTTGAAATTCAACGTCGGGTACTTTTGTGCATCAAAAAAATCGGGGCTTTTCAAATGTGTATCGCGTTGCTCTACGTCGGTGTTGATACTGGCTATTTGAGCCGTCAGTTCTACCTGTGCATCACTATGGTCGGGCTTGGTAGCCACTACTTTGACAGTGAATTGTTTGAAATTACCTGCCACTTCCGAAATGGTAAGGTGAGAAATGGTAAATCCCAAACGTGAGTGTGCCGGATCTGATACCCAGGTTTGCGAAAATGCCGCAAATGCAAATAAAGTAAGTACGAAGGATAAGCTAATCTTTTTCATCTGATTATGTTTTAAAATGTTGTTTGAGTGGTGTTTATCCCTAATATGATGGGATTTATTTCAACTCAAAATTGTGCTGATTTTTAATTTTTTCTATGATACAAAGGTACTATCGCCGGAGAGCGAATTGATTACACTTATCGGAATAAGTGTGGTACTTTTCGGCAGGAGGGATTAGCAAGCATAAACGCCGGAAATTAATACATGTAACAAAAGATGTAAGTTGAAACATGTTATCCAAATTATGGCCAAAATAAAACAAATTAATTTTCGTGATCTCTTTATATCTTTCTATCTTTGTGGGGAAAAGTTACCCTAAGTCTAAAAGAACCACGAATCATCTTACCAGGAATTTTCGTAGTATCTAAGTGGCATAAGAGTTGCACAAAAATACGTCAGTATGCAGGGGCAGTTTAAATATAAACAAATGGTCAATAAGCGTACAGCTATTATTCTGGTATTTGTTCTGGCACAATGTTTTATCTGTGTTTCCAATTGCCTGCATGCCCAAACAAGCAAAACATTTTGGTTTGTGGCACCCGACCTTACTTCCGGCCATGAACAAAGCCCCATTGTATTGAGGCTTATAAATGGAAATTCTACCCCAGCCACCGTCACCATCTCCGAACCTGCTAATGCAGCCAATTTTACTACTATTACGCTTACTGTTCCTGCCAACACGTTATCTACTTATGGTCTGTCGTCTTTAATTTCTCAAGTGGAAAATCAGCCGGCCAACACTACCAATAAGTATGGGATATTAATCTCGTCCGATCAGTATATTTCAGTATATTATGAGGAGAGCGGTTCAAATAATCCTGCTATTTATGCGCTGAAAGGAGATAATGCACTGGGAACCTCCTTCCTGATACCCGGGCAAACCCTGCTTAATAATGTTTCATCAGTTACACCATTACCCTACAACTCTTTTCATATTGTTGCCACTCAGGATAATACTATTGTAACCATCACGCCCAAGAATGCAATTGTAGGACATGCTGCCGGTATAGCGTTTACTGTTACGTTAAACAAAGGTCAGACTTACGCAGCAGTTGCCACATCACAAGTTGCGGCTTTGCACCTTGGAGGTAGCCGAGTTACTTCCGACAAGCCTATTGCCATTACTATTTGTGACGATTCAATGTATGGAAGTCCTCTTGGAGGGACATGCTACAATGAAGGCGGTGACCAGATTATTCCGATAAGTTTATTGGGAAAGAGTTATGTGGCTGTGAGAGGTTACTTGGGAGTAGGTACCAGTACCACTGTCGGTGATCAGGTTTTTGCAATGGCTACACAGGCCAACACCGATATATATATTAACAGCGTCAAGGTTGTGACCCTTGCCAATGCAGGTGATATATACACATATAATATGGGTCAAAGTGCCGATGCCTGTTATGTGCAGGGCAATAAAAATATCAGTGTGTTGCAAATGAGTGGTTTCGGATGCGAAGCAGATCTTGCTGTATTGTCGCAACTGGCCTGTACCGGTTCGCGTACAGTAACCTTAGCCCGTTCAATTTCCGACAGCTATAACCTCACCGTTTTGGTAGAAAATGGCGGAGAAGGTAACTTTACGGTCTCCACATCAAGCGGTAGTGGTGCCACACTTACGGCTACCGACTTCACTGCAGTTCCGGGTACCGGAGGCGCCTATAAGTATGCCAGAAAGCAATTTACTACGGCACAGATACCCACGGGAGCGACAGTCACTCTGACAAATAGTACCAATAAATTTCATGTAGGGATAATTCATGGGTCAAATGGTTCAGGCTGCCGCTTCGGATATTTTTCCGAATATTCTTCTTCTCAGGCAAAATTTAGTCAACGGTCGATGAACATGTGCGAAGGAAATTCAACCTCTCTTTTACCTGCTTTTACGGTATCGCACACAGTCAATCCTGCTACTGTTCTTTATTCATGGAATGTGCCCGACGGCATGGGAGGCCGAACAATTACTTCACCATCCAGCACTACCACTTCTTACCAAATTAATAATGCTGCATTGACCAATTCGGGCGATTATATTGTGCATGTAGATGCCGACGGGTGCGATGCAACCGATACTATTACGGTGAATGTAGCTGCTTCTCCAACAAGGAATAATGCATCGGTAGCAGTTTGTGCGAATGCGCTGCCGTATGTGTGGAATGGGAAAAAATACAATGTCGCCGGAGTATTTATTGATACATTGACGAGTTCGATGGGTTGCGATAGCATTGTAACCATGCATATTTCGATAAACCTATTCTATAATTTTTTGGAAAATCGGGTGATTTGTACAACTGAACTTCCTTACACTTACAGAGATACAATTTTCAAGGCCGGTACCGTAAGCGGAACTTATGTGCTGAAACGAAAAACAACTTTGGGTTGCGATAGTATTTTCCAACTATCGTTAAAAGTGAATCCTGCCTACAATCTGAAAGACAGTCATGCATTATGTGCGAATGAATTTCCTTATGCTTACAGGGATACGATATTCAAGTCAGGGACAACGAGCGGTAATTATTTGTTTACTCGAAAATCGGTAAATGGTTGCGATAGTCTGGTAACGTTGAATTTAACGGTTCACCCGCTGCAAACCACCTTGTTGAACGATACGGTTGTGCAGCATAAAATTTACAACAAATATGGCTTCAATATTCCGGCTCAGGCAGCGTATGGTAACTACACTTTTTACCAGTATCTGAAAACAATTTATGGCTGTGATAGTACTGTGGTGCTAAAGTTGAGAGTTTCTGCCGATTTTTCTGCCGAAATGAGAACTTCTCCGCAGATATGTGCCGGTGATATTGATTTTACATTGGGCTATGATATTATGTATGGCAACACTGAATTACAATCGATTTTATTCGACAGTAAAGCGCAAAATGCCGGGTTTACCGATATTATCAAACAAACAGCCAATGGGCTGATTGATTTACCATTACCCTCCAATATAACTCCTGACACCTATGCCGCGTCGGTTGTGCTTGACAATGGACCGGTGACAAAAACACTACCTGTTAGCTTTACGGTCAATTATCCTTCGTCAATAATATTACAAAAATGGAATGATGTGTTGGCATTGCTTAATAGTAGTAATAACGGAGGTTATGAATTTACGGATTTTCAGTGGTACAAAGACGGTCAAGCCATTGGCGGAGCCACAAAATCGTATTTGTATATTGCTGATAATAAATTGGATATCAATGCCAGATATAGCGTGAAAGTAACTAGAGCAAGTGACGGTGTGACGTTATTGACCTGTCCTGTTGCACCCACTCAGCACAGTGATATAACAATCTATCCGACACTTTTAACGAAAGCAAGCCCAGTGACAATAAATATTGGGGGGCAGGGTAAAGCTGTATTATTTAATATTTCAGGACTCAAAATCAAAGAGCAATCGCTGAGCGCAGGGAGCAATAGTATGATTATACCCGGTAGCGCAGGCACTTACCTGCTCGTGATTACCAATGATAAGGATTCAAGCCGAAAACAACTATTGATAGTACAATGAGGTACAACGGAAATATAAAAAAGCATGCAGTATTACCGTTGATAGTTATTTTGTCGGTATGTACAATTTTTCCTTTGGCATCACAGCCAAGTGTAAATTCAAATAGCTTTTTAATTTGGGGTTCGGGAGGCTACAGCAAGATAAGCAATAATGTTCCTGCAACAACCGCAATAGGAAATGCAGGCATGGCTATTGGAGCCGGCTACGAATTGCATTTTAAGAACTTTCTTATTCAAACAGGAGTTGAAGTTTCTTATTATACCTCAAAGATGAGCCTGATTGATACCCTTTTGGTGATGCCGATGATAGATACGGAAGGAACATTGTTTTCAGGACATTTTGCTTTTCAGCAAACAAGCGACATGCAAAAAATTGCCAATATAGGCATCCCATTGATGTTGGGTTATGAAACACCCGACGGACTATATTTTGCAATAGGAGGAAAGGTTATGCTAAATGTGATTGGAAGTAGCCACACTTCTACAAATGTAACATCTACGGCTTATTATAGTGATTTGATTGGAGATAATAGTGATGGAATTTTGAGTAATATGCCCAATCACGGACTGAACAGTGAAATGAGAACAGTAAATAGTTCGCTAAAGTTGCATACAATTTTTACCGGATCGGTTGAAGCCGGTTACACGTTTGGGAAAAATCCGGATGACTATTCGATAAAAAATAAGCCAAAAATCCGTTTGTCCATGTGTTGCGATTACGGTTTTGCACCTGTAACAAGCAACGATAGGATCAATAATCTATTTGTCAATATTTCAACCACTGAAGAGATTGTACCGACAATCCGTGGTTATCTTCTCAATAGTTTACAGTCCAATCGATTGAACGTACTTTATGTTGGTTTGAAAGTGACTGTCTTATTCGGTCTCAAAAAATACGGTTGTAACTGTAGTTCGGAATAAAGAGAAAATTTACACGGAGTATTTCATAAACAAAAAAACCACTCAAACTGAGTGGTTTTTGCTCTTCAGGTAGGACTTGAACCTACGACCCCCTGATTAATCCCGCCAAGCGGGACTCTAACCAACTGAGCTACTCTAATTTTAATAATGATTTTATGACAGATAAATCAGCTTTTTGGTTGATTAGTTCTTCAGTAAATCTTCTGCTCTTTTGTTTTTTGATAAATTTTTCTGCTGCCATAGCTTCTGAACGAGTAGCGAATAAAGGGAAAAAAGCAGCAATTGTCCACGGAGTAGCTTTTGCCGTGAATTTAGAAAACCGGACAGGATTATTATGTTCTTCGAATCTACGAAAAACATCTTCAGTATGACCGATATAATACATATCAGCACTCTGAGAATACAGAATGTACACGGAGTATTTCATAAACAAAAAAACCACTCAAACTGAGTGGTTTTTGCTCTTCAGGTAGGACTTGAACCTACGACCCCCTGATTAACAGTCAGGTGCTCTAACCAACTGAGCTACTGAAGAATATTTGTTTCAAAAAATAATAATCACCTTAAACTCTCAAAGGAGTTGAATCTACATTCACCCCCTGATTAATCCCGCGAGGCGGGACTCTAACCAACTGAGCTACTGAAGAAGGTTACTTTCCTTTGTTTATGGGCGTTTGAAGCGCGTCATGTCTCTTGGAAAAGTGATGCAAAGGTAAAATCTTTTCTTGAATCTTGCAAACTTTCTATTGCTTTTTTGCTGAAAAAATGATTTGAAGAACGTATATTGCTTTATTACAGTCGTTTATGTAGGTGGATCATTCTCTGTTTTGAGAGTTTGAGTCACTTTTTTATTCAAAAATGGTATCAGGATAAACAATATCTACTAAATAGAGGCCATGGGCAAAAGCCGAACTTCCTGCCAGACAACGGTCTTTGGCTTCGATAATTGCCCTAAAGCCCTCGTCGTTCAGTTGACCTCGCCCTACCAGTATCAGCGTTCCCACTATGGCACGTACCATATTGCGAAGAAACCGGTTGGCAGTGATGGTAAATACCCATTTATCGCCCCGTTTTTCCCAATAAGCCTGACTTACTATACAGTCATTTGTCTTTACATTGGTGTGCAGTTTGCTGAAACTTGTAAAGTCGATATATTCAAGTAATAAAGCAGCTGTACGGTTCATTGCTTCAAAGTCGAGTGGACTGTCCACCCGCGCCGCTGCATGAATGTAGAAGGGGTTCTTCCCGTTTGTCAGCCAATATTCGTAGGTGCGGCTTATGGCATCAAAACGGGCATGTGCATCAGGTCGTACAGGTCGGATATTGTGTATAACTATATCGTTGGGTAGTATGCCGTTCAGTTTTCGAACAAAAAACTCAGGATTCTTAATCAACTCGGCATCAAAATGAGCTACCATCATTTGGGCATGCACTCCGGTATCGGTACGACCCGCACCCATCACTTCGGTGGGAGTGCCCAGCAATTTTGAAAGTGCATCCTGCAACTTTGCCTGTACCGAAATGCCATTGAGTTGAATCTGCCAACCATGGTAATTAGTACCGTTGTAAGCCAACCGGATAAAATAGCGTTGTTGCATTGTCGACAGGTCTAATGTGTCGGAATAATCAGATGTTGGCCAATGTTTACATCGGTGTTGATTAGTGAGTTGGCTTCCTTTAGCTCGTCCACTGTGACGTTGTGAGCTTTAGCCACATTGTAAAGGGTGTCGCCCGGTTTTACTAAATACTCGATTGAGGCTTTGCGTGTTACTTTCTTCACTTCCGGAGTTTTTTTGACAACACTATCGGGAGTTAGAGAGATTGCCTGATTTTCTTTTACCTCAGTGTTTGTGAGGCTGTTGTATTCTTTCAGTTGTTCCACCGTTAGGTTGTTGTCTTTCGCAATCGAATAGAGTGTTTCTCCTTTTTTTACAATATATTTAGCCGGTTGTTGTGTTTGTGCCGAATTGCCATTTTCTTGTTTGGTAGTAGGTTGTGTTTTGTCCTGTTTTTTCGGAACCTTCTTCTTGGGAGTGACTACCACATATTCTTTTTTTACGGTTTTAATAATCAATTTTTGTCCCGGAGTAAGGGTGTTTTTTCTTCTCGATATTCCGTTCCATTGTTTGATTTGAGCTGTGGTTACTTTATACTGGCTGGCAATCGATTCAAGTGTTTCGCCCGGTTGTACCTCATGTGCTTCGTTGAGGGTGTAACTGGTGGATAATGTATCAATTTTCTCTGTAGGAGAATTTTGCCCCACTGTTTCACTGGGTTTTGGTTCACTTTTGGGTTCAATTGCAGGAGCTGTTTTGGGTTGTTCCGCAGTAGTGGTTACTTCGGTTGGCTGAAGCGAGAGAACATCACCTTCTTTCAATTGATTTTCAGTAAGATTATTCCACTGTTTCAGTTGCAATGCTGTGATATTATGCTGTTTTGCAATCGAATACAATGTTTCGCCATGGGTAACCTGATGAGTCTTTTCCGAAGAATTGTTCGAAGCAGTGACGGTTGGTACAATAACGGGTGCCACTTCAGCTTTGGGAGCCGGTTCAACAGCCACTTTCTTTGCTGTCATTTGCACAATAATATACGTTCCGGGTTTCAACTTATTTTTTGAAATACCATTCCAACGTTTAAGCTGGTTTGTTGTGGCGCCGTATTTTTGTGCAATCGATGAGAGAGTTTCTCCCTTTTTTACCTTGTGCGATTGATGAGATGTGACTGTCTTAGTCTGTGGCTCTTCGGGTGTAAGAGTGGGAGTATTTTCAACCCTAACAGGTTGTGCTTTCGCTTCCGTTTTTTTGTTTTGCGGTACAGCCACTTCTTTTTCTACCTCTTTCACGGTTAACACGGTGCCGGGTTTCAGTTTGTTTTTTGAAATGCCGTTCCATTGTTTGAGTTGGTTTGTGGTAGTACCGTATTTTTCAGCAATTGTTGAGAGCGTTTCACCTTGTCTCACCTTGTGTGTTTTACGCGTGGTAACTGTTTTGCTTTGTGGCTCTTCGGGAGTTGTAGTGGGAGTATTTTCAATCTTAGCCGGTTGTAGAGTTACTTCTGATTTTCTGGTTTGTTCTACAGCTACTTCTTTTTTAAACTCTTTCACAGTCAATATGATTCCCGGTTTCAACTTGTTTGTTGAAATGCTATTCCATTGTTTGATCTGATTGGTTGTAGTTCCGTATTTTTGAGCAATTGATGAGAGAGTTTCACCCTTTCTTACTTTATGGGTTTGATATGTAGTGATAGTTTTGATAGTAGGCTCTTCTTTGGCTACAACAGTTGCAGGTTCTGCATTTTCGGAGGGTACTGTGAGTTCATCGCCAACGTTGAGGTTACCGTCATGATAATTATTCAAATGCTTGAGTTGTTCTTCCGTGATGTTGTACTTTTTGGCGATAGAATAGAAAGATTCGCCGGGTCTTACCAAATGAATTTTATGATCAGGAGACGAGTAATTCGGTTGAATTTCAGTCTGTTTTGTAGTCAGATTTGATTTTTTCGCGGACACTTTTTCGGGTACCTGTATGGTAATTTTTTGTCCGGGTTTTAGCTTGCTGGATGAAATATTGTTCCACTCTTTGAGTTGTTCTTCGGTTACCTTATTTGCTTTGGCAATGGTGTAGAGCGACTCTCCTTTTTTTACCTTATGCACTTTGTTGGAGGCAAATTGTGGTGATTCGTCAAACATGGGAACAGAGTTAACTTCCACAGGAGTAAACGTGTATAGTTTTTTCTGTGGTACCACTGCGCAGCCTGCTACCAAGCGTTTTGCATAATAATCGGTACTGCTATTATCAATGCGTACTCCACCTCCATTAGCTGAGTGAATGAAGTTGAAACTACCATCTTCGTTATGACTTAGAAAGATAGCGACATGGCCGATTCTTGATCTTTTACTATTGCGTCCTTTGAAAAAAACCAAATCGCCTTGTTTAAGTTCTTCGAATGGAACTTGCTGTCCATCAGTAATTTGAGAGCCTGAAGATGCTTTTAACGGTATTCCGAATTTGCTGTACACATAACTGGTGAATCCTGAACAGTCGAAACCGTTCGGACCTTTTGAGCCAGAGCGATAAGGGGTGTTAATCAGCGTTTTGGCATAGTGAACAAGCGAATCGCGTAAGTCGGTTGCAGGAGCCATGTGTCCTTTGGCCGAGAGCGCAAATACGTTTATCCAGATAAGAATGAGGATTAAGTAACGCATTGGTTAGATGGTTTTTATTGCCTTAAAGTAGCAGGCAAAAATGAGTTTAATTTATTTTTTAGGGTAACCGACGGTTTGAGCCAGAGTGATAAGTTGGTCGTCGGTAAGGTTCATTGTCTTTGCCAGTTTTTCTTTGGCAATGCTTGCACGTACAACCGTGGCAAGCCCTTCGGAAGCACAAAAGAGATAGATATTTTGCGAAATGTATCCACTGTTGGCATAAGTCGCTTCAATAGTTCCTGTCTCTGACTTCGATTTGAGTTTTGATTTATTGCACACCAACACAATATTGAGGGGTGCAGTAGCCACAAATGGTTGCATTCCGGTTTCTGCACGAAAATCGCCCAATACTACCGGTTTCAGTATGTTGGATGTGGCGTCGTAAAGATAAATACCTGTTTTTGTAACAGCATACAAATCAATTTCTTGTCTATTCATTGATGAAGGAGCCGTGCGTTTATTTTCGCGATTGAAACCCCATGCGGCCCACAATAAGTTGGACAGTGTTTGCTTGGAAATTTCTTTGTCATTATCGAAGGCACGGGTGGTCTGACGTTGATTCAGAGCCTCCATTAATGGCATTCCTCCTGTGCGCACAGGTTGAGGGAGTTGTATGGTTTGAGCCGACAGGATGGCGGTGACGCAGAGTAAAACGGCGGTTAATAGTGATGTTCTCATTTCTTTGAAATTTGGTTTAGGTTAAGCATAAAGGCAATCGTTGGTTGAGATAAACGATGGCATTTTTCTATCTCATTTTTTGATTTCAGTGTGTTCATACTGGTCAAAAAATGGTTTCTGGCTCCTTGTTTTGGAAAAATGATGCAACAAATATAACTGTTTTTTTTTGGACGGTTGCTTTTTTCAAGAAATTGAGGGGGTAGTTTTAATTTTTTTTGGCGAACAACCACGGGCTTTTTTAAATGCTGCACTAAAGTGTTGAAGAGATGAAAAACCCAGTTCAAAGGCAATTTGGGTCATATTTTTTTCGCCCTGAGCAATCAGATGTGCGGCACTTTCGATACGGAAGCGGTTGAGATAGCCGTAAATGGTGGTGCCAAACAGCTCCCGAAAACCATTTTTGAGTTTGAATTGATTAATGCCCGCGATTTGTGCAAGCTCCTCAATTGAGGGCGGAATCATGACATGGCTGAGTAAATATTGTCTGGCAAAGAGTAACCGACCTCTGTCATAGTCATTTAGGCAGTACTTGCCTTTTTCGGTTGGTTGAGAATTCTGTAAACAGATGATGCATAGTTCGTCCGTTTCGGCAAAATACAGTTGAGCCTCGTTTTTTATCCAAAAGTTAAGTAGTTGGTTTACACTGGCTTCATTCAGAGTGCTCTCCGTCAGTTCTATGGTAGTGCCGTTGAGAGTTATTTCCATCTGTTTCTAAATTTAGGATTGAATGCAATGAATCTTCATTTGTAGCTATTCTGCAAATATAAAAATAAATTCTTAATATATAAAAATAGACGGTTAAGCTTTCATATCTTTGCCATCATCAATTTTTGAATTGATTTCCTTAACCTGTATAAATCTAAAGAATAATGGTAACTTTTAAAAAGCTACGGAGAATATTTAATGTGAAAGGTTCCGGTAATGTGATAACCAAAACTATAGCGGTGAATCCTTTTATTCAATTGCATCTTTGTACGCAGTGCAATGTGGATATTGTGCAGGCGGATGAAGAAAAGGTGGTGATTGAGATGGATGATAACCTGATAGACGGGGTGAAGGTCGATAATTCGATAAAAACCCTCTTTGTGACACAAGACACCCGACAAAAAGTGCCGCTCTTTACTTTTGGAAAAATCACTATTTATTGTCATCGTCTGGAAGCTATTTATGTAACATCACATGCTGATATACAAACTGTTACTCCCATTGATTCTGATCTTCCGATGACTATCAAATCGGTGAGCCATGGCGATGTTCGTTTTGAAATCAATGCGCCTTCGTTGAAGGTGATGGCCACCAATCATGGCGATTTTATATTGAAATGTAAGACTCCGAATCTGGTAATAAATAACGCCAGTAAGGGTGATTTGAATCTTGAAGTTGAGGGAACTTCGGTGGAGATAAACCACAAAGGCAGAGGCGACATGGAGTTGAAGGGTATGTGTGACACGCTGAATATCAGCAATGAAGGTCATGGCGATATAGAAGGTAAATCGTTAGATGCCAAGGCAATTGTCTTGAAAAATATGGGTCACGGCGATACTTCTGTTTCGGCGATGGAATCGATTAAGATTCAGAGCCTGGGTCATGGCGACATTACCTACTATGGCCCCGGGGAATTACTCGAAATAATTCATACCGGTCACGGAAAAGTACAGCACAAGGGATAAATTACTGAATCACAGATAACAAAAACGAGGAGGCCGTTATGGTCTCCTCGTTTTTGTTATCTGTAACTTAATGCTATCTTTATTATACCAAAAATCACCGTACGCTTTCATTTTAAGCGATTTAAATAGAGTTGAATCATTCTTATTAAGGATGCTATCACATCTGAGTAGTTTAATACCTTCCCCAAAATTGAGTAAATATCTTCTATTATATCCAGATATGGCTTGAATGTTCAAATTAAGAAAACTTCGGAAGACAGAATCAATGTATTGATTGAAATATACTGGGTTTATATGTATTTGCTCGCAAAAAGCTTTTTTGTAAATATCATCAATATCAATTTTACATTCAATAGAATCATTGTTTATCTGTTGTGCAGGTATAAACAATGAAATAAGTGGACTTTGGTTTGTTGTATCATAGTTGTTTCTTGAAACATATTTCATGTAATAAATACCTGACTTTTCTTCACCTTCTCGTGGTTCAATACTCCAATTGTTGAAGATAGATAAATTTGCATTTTTGTGTAAACGAATAAAGTCTTCCCACTTGGAAGTCTTGTTCGACTTGTTGCAACAAACTATTCCTAATGATGCTATTGCTAAAAGTAAGTATATCCTATATTTCATTTTGTTTTTGAATTTTTATGCCAACATACCAGAGAGAATAGAACTTTAAGAAGCTATTGCTAGTTTATTGCTTTATTTCCCGTTTAGTGGTTTTAAGCTGCTGAATGGATATCAGCTTTTCTTTGTGCCTTCGCGACTTCTTGTTTAATAACTGATTCTAGTCATGAATTCAACATCCTTCCAACTGAAGGTGTGTGAATTTGATCTATCATGGCAGTAAGCGTATATCTCCAGATGAAGGGCGAGGAGGAGGAACATGGGGCCATAGTTTAATACGACAATTAGGTAATGCGTCCACAATAAACTGCAATTGATTATAATGTTTATGCTTTTTGAAATATAATAGTTCATTATATGCCAACTTTGTTCTAATAATATTAATCTCTTTGAGTCCTTTTATTTTTACTATATCAGATGGCAATTTCTTTAGATTTTTTGCGCCGGGAATACGTAAAATTTCCAAATTTTTCAATTCACATATTCTATTCGGCAATGAATCAAAAGAACCATTTTGAATGAGTAGGCTACGTAATTTCACTAATTTTAGTATAGCACTTGGAAATGTTTTTAAATGCTCTGTATCCCATACCTCCAACTGTTCCAAGTTCTTCATCTCTCCTATAATAGTTGGAAATGTATCAAGTTGTAATCCAATTTTTAGTTCTCGCAAAGTATTCTTTTTATTCAGAAAAATAGGCAGCGTTTTTTGAGGTGTGCCATTTATATCTAATAGATATATTGAATCTATTTCCGCTATTCTTTGAAAAATAGGTTTCCAATCCGCTCCAACCTCATTGGTAATAGAGATAAACATATCATTTTTCAAAAATGATAACGATCGTAATTGATAAGACCGATTTGGTATCATCAAATCAAGATCATTTACACATCTTTTATACTTAAAGGCAGTATCTATGTTATTTGTATGAGTAATATCTCCTTGCAATTTATTGCAAGGCTGGCATTCTTGTGTGTTTTGAGTGGATTTTTTTGAATTGTTACATCCTACAATTAACAAAACCAACAATAAGGAACTAATTAAATATTTCATATATAAATATTTATATCATTTTTAATCGATTACAAAACTGATTCTATTTCCAGATCAGATTCTATGTTGCTAAATTAGAATTAAAAAATCAATTATACTTGCATTTTATTATCGCTGCCCAGCCGCCACCTTCTGCCAGATGAATGGTTAGCTTCGTTTGGTCGGATAGGGTGGTCAGTTCACGTTTGTAGTCGTTGCCGTTATTGTCGGCATTTATGCCGTCTTTGAAAATTTCGGACTGGTGGTTGCCTTTGTCCAAAAAGGAGAAATCGAGCGTGATGTCGCGCTTGTCCCAGTTATTAATCACTCCAATATACCATGTGTTGCCTTTTCGGCGGGCAATAGCCGAGTAGCTTCCGGCTTCGCCTGCAAGAGCAACGGTTTCGTCGAACACAGTGGGTATTTGGGTGATAAAACGGGTACTTTCCTCTTCCTTTTCGTAGTTGGTGGGGCTGTCGGCCAACATGCTGAGCGGTGCTTCAAACACCACGTAAAGACCCAGTTGATGGCAGCGGGTTCCCTGACTCATAGGATATGTAAAAACAGGACGGAAGTTGCTCTTAGAGGCGTTGTGCATGGCTCCGGGGGTGTAGTCAAGCGGTCCTGCCAACATGCGGATATACGAGATCAGTACATCGTTGGCAGGCATATCGGGATTATCCCATTTGAGTTGCTCCATGCCAAACACTCCTTCAAAATTAATCACATTGGGGTAGGTGCGTTGCAATCCGGTGGGCTTGTAGGCACCGTGAAAATCGATCAACATCTTGTATTTGGCCGCCGTTTCGGCCACTTTGTAATAGTAATTTACAACCGGTTGGTCGTCTCTGTCCATAAAATCGATTTTGAAACCTTTGACACCCATTTTTGCGAAGTGGTCAAATACATTTTCCATGTTTTGTTTCAGCGGCACCCAACCGCACCAGAGAAATACATCGACGTGTTTCGACTTTGCATAATCAATGATTGCCTGCATGTCAATCTCAGGTATCGTATTAATAAGCTGACCTTTGGCTGCCCATCCTTCGTCGAGCAAAATATAACGAATGGCATGTTTCGCGGCAAAATCGATATAATACTTGTAGGTTTCGGTATTGATGCCAGCCTTGAAATCAACCCCCGAAAGGTTCCATGCGTTCCACCAGTCCCATGCCACTTGTCCCGGTTTTATCCAGTCGGCATTCGGCACACGACTCGGCGCTGCCAATTTGTACACCATGTCGCTATTCAGCAAATCTTTGTCTTCTTTGGTAATAATCAGAGCTCGCCATGGAAATGTGCGTTGTCCGTTTGTTTTTGCAATGTAGTCGGCTCCTTTTGTCACCAATAGCTGAATATTATTATAACCGCCTTGTTGTTCGGCTAATGGAAATGGCGCAAAATCGCTGACAAATCCCTGTTTCGACTCTTTATTCAAACGCAGAAACATACCGGCATAATCTTCAAGATCGGCTTCGATGATGGCACACTTCAGCTTATTTTTCAGTTCAATCAGGATGGGAGTATAGGTCGGCTTATCTTCCATTTTGCTGATATTGATGTGTTTGTAGGTGTTCTCGAACGAACATTGATAGACATTGTTTTCAGCCGAATTGGCATACGGAATATAGGCCGGATAGTCGCTATCGAAATTGAATTTAGCCTCTTCGGTTTTCACCGTCACATTGCCTTTTTTGTTGAGAACCCAACGATAGGCCACTCCATCGTTGTAGGCACGAAAAAGCAAGCTGTAGTTGCCTTTGAAGTCAATACGCAGTTCATTGTACAGGTCAACAATCTCTTTTTTCTTGTACACGGGAGTCGCAATGGTGGTGTTGACGGAGCTTGCTTTACTGCCAATTACTTTAGCCTCAAGTCCGAGTGGAGATTCACCTTCGAGGGTCAAAGAAATTGCAGAAGGCGTAATCACAACCTGACCGTTAGCACTTACTGACCAACAGATTGTCTTATCTGTATTTACATTGATAGTCAACGATTTGTCAGGTGATTGTACAGTGAAATCTTTGGCCAGAGTCATACCTGTGGCGATTGCTGCCAGAAGAATTGTGAGGAAAAGTTTTGTGGTGTTCATAGTTGTGATTTATAAGATAGAAATGGATTTCAAAGTATATTGAATGAGGTTGTGTGCATCTCTGACTTTCAGGTGCAAATATATATTTTTCTTCTTGCAACTTATTGCCTGTGTGGTAAAATCCCCTGTTTTTTTGATTTATTGCCCACAAAATTGATTCCGCACTTTGGAGGAATAGCCGACACGAAAAACCATATATTTATCCTATTGACAATACTTTCTTTATAAAATATCTTTGAACGTGCTTGATAATTGTTCTAAATACCTTCTACTATGTCTTGTAAAACATTCATTTCGTTGCTGTTGCTACAGTTCTTCGTATGTGGTGCAATTGGCCAAAACATTGATTTGATTGGAAAAGAAAAGGCTTTTCATATCAATGGGGGCTTTGGGTTCAACTACACTTCAACGATAACCAATGATAGCAACAGGATTCCAATGCCCGCTTTCTGGAGTGCCAATCTGAATGTCAATCTTGATATTTACGGATTTGCGGTTCCGCTTAGCGCAGTGATTACCAATGGGAAAGTGAACCTTAGCAACTCTTTCAGTCAGTTTGGAATGAGTCCTCGCTACAAATGGGTAACTCTGCATGTCGGTTACCGACAGTACTCTTATTCTCCATTTACGGTTGGTGGACAGACATTTATGGGAGGAGGCATCGAAGCACATCCCTGGCTGTTACGGTTAGGTTTCTTTGTGGGTCAGCTACACAAGGCTGTGGCGTGGGATACGTTGAGCGTTTCGCAGCAGACCATTCCGGGGTCATATCCTACCAACGTTTCGACGATAAACGGCAACAATTATTATTCCACACAGGCTTCTTATTCCCGTTGGGGATGGGGAGCTAAATTTGGTTTTGGCAAAGAGAGTAACTTTGTCGATTTTATCATTTTCAAAGGTCAGGATCGCCCGTCGAGCCTCAAGGATGCGGCGTCAGTCACTAATCTTGTGCCTGAAGAGAATCTGGTGCTGGGTATGAACCTTTTTCAACGGATTGGCAAACATCTCACTTTTGGTTTTAATGGCGCAGCCAGTATTTACACTTACAATAGCGATGCGTCGGATATCAGCGATCAACTTGATGTCAATATTCCACTCAAAGGAGTGCTCAATAAGCTGATCCCAATTCGTGCCACCACCCAGTTTCAATGGGCGGGAGATGTCAGTTTGGGAGTTAATTACCCTAATTTTTCAATTCAAACTCAATACAAACACATTGAGCCTTACTTCAAAAGTATGGCCATTTCGTCGTTTTTGAGCGATTTGGAAATGATTTCGGTACAACCGTCGTGGAGTTTGTTGCATCAAAAACTGAGATTTACCAACATGATTCAGTTTCAGCACGACAATATCAATAAGTACAAACAATTGACAACCAGTAGAATGCTGATTAATTCTTCGGTATCGGTCAATTTATCGAATAAATGGGGTTTTGACGTGAGTTACAACAACTTCGATATGACCCAAAAGAAGCTTCAGGCAGTTACACCCGACAGCATTAAGTCACATCAATTGAGCAATACTTTTACCGTAGCTCCCCGCTATATTTTTGCCAACACTCATTTAACCGATGTGGTTTCGGTAATTGGCAGCTATACCAACATGGATGGGGGAGTGCAATCGAACGGGGTGAGCAACCGCATTCGCAACTTTTATACCACGCTCAATAATTCATTAGGGCTTGCCAAAGGAGGCTGGGGTATCAGTTCGGGATTGAATTATAATTCGGCAAAGACAGCACTCAACAGCTTACAGAGTTACGGCTTCATTGCCGGAGTGAGCAAAAGTTTCCTCAATCACACTCTCGGGCTTAGCAACAACAACACTTTTTTGTGGAATAAACTTGATGGAAAAGCCAACGGAAACACCTATTCCATTGACTTGACGGGTACCTATTGCTTTAAACAAAAGCACAATGTAGGCTTCGGATTTAACTATCTCTTCTCACCGGCCAATGGGGTGTACAACACCCGCGACTTTAGGCAGACAAGAATATCGGTTTCGTATCAATACACCTTTTAAAGAGTAATATATATGTATTTTCTTCAATCAAAAAGCAGACGCTGCGTCATTCTTATCCTGTCAGCTCTTATCACCTTTGGTATATCAGGTCAGGTACGTAGCAATATGAATAATCGGGTTGGGGCTGTCTCAAGAGCCGGTGGTCCTGTTACGCTCAATTTGAATGTATTGCCGCCCTATTCTCCATTCTACAGAGACTATGCAGGCTACAACGGGGTGAAGACTATAGTTACCCTTATTTATCAAAATATGACCAATGGTAATCCATTGCAGGTGTTTTTGACGGGTTCTATCCGCAAAGACGACAACAGCATAGTGGTACAGGTGAAAGATGCTTTTCATCCTGCAATTCCCATTACACTTACTCCCAATATGCCTCAAACACTTACCGGTGCACAGTTGCGTACCATGTTTGGCAATGGCAGCACAAGCGATTTATTGCTCACGGGCATCACCTCGCGCGAGATTGTGATGAATCAGGCATTACCCGAAGGAAGCTACACGATATGTGTACAGGTAAAAGATTATAGCACGGGGCAACTCATTAATGAAGATTGTCGCACAGTGAATGTGGTTTATTCCGAACCACCGCAAATTTATTCGCCATTAAATAACAGTTCGGTTTTTGCAACAAATCCGCAGTATTTATTAACCTCATGGAGTCCCGTTACACCTTTTGCTCAGGGTGTGAATTACCGTTTGCGTATTGCAAAACTGTTGCCGGGAGTCTCTCCTGTCGATGCGCTTTATCATTCTACGCAGATAGTGGCCGAAAAATCTAACCTGCCAACATCCAATTATGCAATTGATTTGGCATCGGGCATAAAGTTAGATACAGGCAGTATGTATGTGATGCAGGTGACGGCTTCATCGCCGGTTGCCTATATTAAAAACAACGGACAGAGTGAACCTGTGGTGTTTTATTACAATAAATGGAGTGAACCACAGGTAAATAGCCCTTCTGTGCTTTCGTTTCTCAATCCGAATAGCCAGAAAGATACCCTCAAGGCCAATAATGAGTCCAATTTGTTGATTAACTGGAGCTGGCTGAAGCAGGTGAGAAATATTGAAAAAGGGGGAATGAGATCGGTTATGGACGATTCACTATCGCAGGCTCAAAAAGGCATTGTGAAGTATGAATTGAATATAATGCCTGCCAAAAACATAACTGCAAACACGGGGCAACAACCATTTTTGTTTAGACGGGAGATAACCCAAACCAAAAACGGGGTAATTGACAGTTACCTTTCAATGAGTGCTGCTGCTGCCGATAGTGCCGGGTTTGCCGATGGAGGTTGGTACAAAGCCACGTTGAATGCATACAATGCACATGGGGAAGTTGTGAGTTCCGCCAAAAGCGATAATTTTATATATCGACGTATCAAGGATGAAATCCCCACGTACAATGTTCCTGTGCAGGCAGTGGTAAAATATGAATTCAAAGATTTTCCTGAAATCTATCCGGCATGCATTACTGATGTGACAGTAGAAGCGTTTACAAGTAATGCGCATCAGTCGCAAGCAGCGCAAATTTCTCAAACTGACAGTAAGGTGGCTCAAAACAGCGATCTACCCGGAGTTCTGATACGAGGAAAAGCGTATACACGTGTAGCATCTGCCACAGCTACCACCGACAGTGTAGGGCGATTGTCACTGACAGTGCCTGTTCCTCAGAGGTATTTTCGAGACGATTCAATCTACTATCGGGTAAAACTCGATAATAAATATTACGTAGATAAAGAGTTCGGCATGAAGGGAGTATCGGTCAATAAAAAGGATTCGATTGTAAGTTTTGGACAGTTAACCGCAAAAACTTATGCCTATTCGTTGAAGTTGAAAGTATCTAAACTATTTGCCAGTTACACGTTGTCATCGGATGATAAAAGCAATTTGAAAGTTGGACTGGGAAGTGGTGCAGCTACATCCTCGTATAGTTATGACGAGAAGAAAGGAATGACCTACTCCGTGAAAAAAGAAGAGCCGGTTGCAGGTATTCCGGTGATACTGTATCGGAAAGTGAAAAATGCAAACATTCCACCCATCGAAGGCGATATTAAATCGGGACAATCCAAGGTGGCAAAAAATTCGATTGTGGTGGTAGCTGCAGGAGTAACCGCGGTGGAAGGCGACAGCACTTTTGTCAGGTTCGATCGATTGCTTTCGTATGTATATCAGGGCGATGAATATTATCTTTTGGCATTGGGAGCAACCAACCAGCAGTTAACAAAGAATCAATCCGTCAAAAAAGCTGATACAAATATTGGCTCCAATGGGAGTAGTGCTAAAAAGCTTTCAGTCATTGATTTGCAAAATTCAATCAATAAATTTACCTCTACAGGTGGTAGTTTTACACAAATGACGGGAGTAGGTTTCTCTTCTGCTTTGCTACAAGATTTGAATCAGGGAAATATGCAAATAGATACCGGATACATTGCCGAAGAAAAACCGTTCTTCTTGCCATTGCCCTCCAACACAGCTGATTATTACCGCAATGTGACTGCAAGTTATGATATTACTTCGTGTAAGCCTCCTACTTCAATCATAAAAGGCAAATTGCTATACACGTGGAAGAGCGATCCCAATAAACAATTGCGACCGCTTGCCAATGGGAAATTTAAAGTGATGGTGGAATATTTTGCCGATGGAAAACCAATTGGCCCAATTGTAAAAGCCTCACATTCGGGAAGTTCATTCGCAATGAGCCAAACGTTTTTTGTCCCTGATGGAAGCGATACTTATTCGCAAGGACAACAATTAATTGATCAATATGCCACCATGGCAGTCGGTAAGACCGATGAATCGGGAAATTTCCAGGTTGAAGTCGTAAATATCAATCAAAAAGGCGATATCGGTAACGGGCAACTTGTAGACAAAGGTTGGTCGATGAATAATGATGAAAAAACCACCCCAAGCGGTGGTATCGAAGGTGAGCTAAAAGGAGTTATGTCAGGTCAGGATGTGGTTAATCCTGAAATGGGTGGTGATATGGGCTTTGCCGGTATGGCCAACTCCAATGTAGGTTCGTCGCAAACTTATGGTACACAAGGCATTATTAACGGAGGCAAGGCAGTTTCATTTGATAAATCTTCCGGTTCTTTCACAGTAGGGACATCGGCAAATGGCACCAAAGCACCTGCCGCAGCAGGAATGGGTAATTCGATGATGTTTGCACCTCTGGAAGATTTCTCGGGTCCACATCCATCTGCTCCTGTATATACAGGTGCAACACAAATTAACATGAATGTCAAAAAAGAGGGAGATGTTACCTTGTCGAGAATGTATCGCATTGTGCCCGATGAGGAGTATGAACAATATTACTATCCTACATCCTCCACTTTTTCAGTTCAGGCATTCCAGGAAAATACATTACCGGTCGAAAAAACCACCTGTTATGTCAAAGAATTCACGTTAAAAGTTTATACTGTAGATGAAAACGGTGCAAATCTTGGCGATAATACCCGTGTAACGGTGTTCCGCGACTTAAAGGATAAAAAAAGCAATATGCCGTTGGGAGAAGGCGATGGAAAATATAAATATGCCTTCTTACTCAATCCTCAATACGCAGGAAATGATGCCAATACAGCTGCTGCTAAAGATCTGAATGCACAAACGATTTTTAAAACCAAGTTTGAACAGGTATGGCCCGATTCGGGAGTGGCAATCGGAAGCAAAGGATATTATGTGCAATTGCCCAGATTGTTGAAGGCACAAGCAAACAGCGGTTTTTATTATCTGGAGGCTTGCAGTCAGGTAAACAACGGAAACAACACCTATCAGGCTACGTTTATTGTAGCACCCGAAGTTCAAGACGATGCTGATAATGCTGAGGATTATTGGACAGGAGCCAAAGTGCCTCTGGTTCAGGAAGAGACAATGAAGTTGCAACCGCTGCCCAGCCGTGCATTTATTCGTCTTTACGATCAAACAACCGATAAAGTCATAACTGCCAAGCAAAATGGGAAAGTATTGATCTGCCCTGAAGGACAAAGTATATTGTTTAATAGTGTGCCGAAACCGGTTGATAATTACGGATATGTAGAGGTTTTGTCTTCTGACAATCCGCTTAATAAATATTTGAAAAAATCGGATGATACTAAAAACTTCCTTTTCTGGGGTCTGGCCGACGGCTATAAAACATCGGGCAGTGTCACAAAATCATTCAAACAAAAAGGCAGTCAGTTCTGGCAGGACATACATCTCCAGCCTTCGTCAAGGCTCACGGGTCATATCATTAGTCCTGATGACAAAAAAACCTCAACAGGTGGTACTCAGCAAAATAAAGTAGCGTCAGGAACTACTCTTACCAGTACTTCAAATTTGGTAAACGGCACTCAAAGTCAGTCAACGGGTGTGAAAAAAGCTGTCAACACCAATATTGTACTTGCTCCTCAAAATTCAACGCAATCGTCGTCATCCTATCAATATTCGTCTGTTGGCACTGGTCAGCTTCTCTTGCTTTCAAGTGGTGTGCCCTCGTATATACAAGTAGGTGATAGCGGTAAAGTATGGGAAACCAATTCCGACGGTACTTTCGATTTTCCTGTAGCGGGAATTCCCGGTACAAAAATCAAGATTATTCCGAAAGATGTGGCCTATTTTGACAGCACTTTCGTGATGAGCAGTACCGATGCCAAAAAAGCATCCATCAATCTGAATGATTTCAATGTATATAAACGCAAGCACCGGTTATTGTTCAACGTTACCCGTAAGGCAAATGCTCAGGCGAATAATCCTCATCCTCATGTGCATGGAGCAACCATTCAGTTGGGCGACACAGTGATTACTACCGATCAGTATGGGGGTGCAAAGCTGGTGTTTGAAAATGTATCGGTCAATAATTACACCTTTATTGTAAGGGGGTCTTCGGGGCAAGGTTTAATACCTCAAACCGTCAATGTGGTGAGCGAAGAGACCAAAGACTTTGTGTCGGTAAATATTGAGATGGAACAGGGAAGCGAAGTGACCGGTACTGTGAAGCTCGATGGGCAGCCCATAAAAAATGCAAAAGTATATATTGATGTACCGGCTTCGTCATCACAATATTCGCCGGCTTTATACATGGGCACCGCACAATCGCAAACAAGTGGTTCGAGTAGCGGAATGTACAGTTATCACTCCTATGCGGGTACCAACTCGGCAAAACCGACAGGTTCTATTACCGACGATGCCAATTTGGTGGTGGCCTATACCGATGCAAGTGGCAAGTACAAATTGCAGGGTGTGCCGGTTGATAATCAGAAAATTCAGATTCATGCCACACTCGATACCACTTTTACGGTAAATGGGGATGAAAAAACGGCAGATATAAAAAACAAAACGGCAATCACCGACCTGACGCTTAAGAGTTTCAAAGGCGCAACTATTAATAATCTCTATGGGTTCCCATTGTCGGTCGAAAGCATCACGCCTGTGAGCGAAAATCAGGTGAAAGTAAGCGGCTTGGTGCACTGGACAAAATCTATCAGCAATTTCGATCTCGAACAAGCCAATCAGGTGTTGCGCGTCGACGATGTGCTGTTCAACCTGGTGGGTCAGGAACCAAATAAATTAGGTGTGCCAAAAGACAGTGTGGTTTCTCTCAATGAAATAGAGAGTTTGAAACTGTCGTTTCTCAATACGTATAATGTAAAAATGGTTCCTGTTGCAACAGGTAGTTCTGGTGGTCCCGGTAATATGCCGATACCCAAATCGATGGAAATCAGTAAAGAAAAAGGCTACGGAAAAATTGTCGGTAAAATAAATATTACCGATAATTCGTTCAACTATCCGAGTACTTATCTGAATTTCACCAAGGGTGATCTGTTCTATTTGGCCAATAAAGAGCGCAACGATATTGTAAACAACAACCTGAGTGTGGTTACCAGTGCGTTGACCGAAAATGAATCGCTTGCTCCTCAAAATCATGACCCGTTCACGTATGAACAGTCGGTTTCTAAAAAGGTAAATGCCTACAAATCGCAACCTAAACCGCTCTATAATTTGTGCGATAAAGACGGTGGTGCAATTGCATTTAAGTTGATTGAATTTAATGCATTGGCTAATCCGGCTAAGAGCTTTATCGACAATCAGGGGAAAATTCACCTCAATACTTCATTGTCGTGCAAAATACCTAATGCTCAGCCAGATACGTTTAGTCTGGTGATTGAAGATATGGTGCTCGATGGCAACAATGTATATCCGGCTAAGAGCGATTCGCCTATCAACCTGAAGCTTGAAAAATGGAATCTGCAAATTAAGGACTGGAGTTTCAGTGTGACCGAAGGCGGTATTCTCAGCACCAATTCGCTGTTGCAAACAGCAGCTGTCGATATTCCGGTAGGTAAGTTTGTATTGCGGCATGATCTGTTCCTGATGACTGATTTCAAGTTCGATAAACTGGCAATGGCAGGTGGAAAAATCGGACTTGTGGTGGATAGTAAAGCAACAGGCCATCTCAATTTCGATAACAAAACCGGTAAAGATATGCTACCTCACTGGAGTTTCGGGTTGTTAGGAGGTGCTGTGAATGCTTCCGTGGCCAAAGTGCAAGCACTGAAAGATTTAGATCAACAGTTGGAATTAAACTACATTCAGGTATTGAGTGATAATGAGTTGATTTTCCAATTGAAACAACCTGATCATCCGGCAATTTTGAGAGCAAACCCATTGGCAAAATTTACACCTCAATCTATCTTTAACGGTACCAACTTTATTTCAATTGCAGGTGGATTGAATGTGGGAGCGCCTCACATGGGCGATATTCCGCTTTCGGTAGTCTATTCCGATCCAAATACGATGACTCTTGACTCTGTGACCACCAATTTTGAAGGAAAGGGTGGTGTACATTTCTCGGCAGAAGGAAAGCGGATAGATATTGACAATAAAAAGATTGTAATCAAAGGATTTGTAAAAGAGGAGCCGACTCCGACTTTCAACCCGATACCGGCTACTTTCTTTGCAGAAGCAAATGGTGGCAGTCCACTGTATCACGTCGATTTGCCAAAAGATTATGTGACCCAGCTTACCAGCACAGGAAGCTCAGGCACAGACGATGGCTATAAACTGAAGCTTACCAAAGGTGATATGCATGTGGTAGGTTCCGACTGGTCAACACTCACCTTCAGCGGGTTAATGAGTAGCAATAAACCATCCACTCAGGGTAGTATTAAAGAATGCGCTACCGATTTTGAAGTAAAGGGCGACATTAGCGCCAATTCAAAAGAGTTGACGGTGAGCGATATCGATACGGGCTTCGGTTCAATGACCCAAACCTTCGATTTTGCAAATAAACGTCTTATCGGAACATTGAAAATAAAATCGGAACTCACCTTAGGTAGCATTATTTTGCATAAAGGAACCATCGAAACCTGCTTCGACCCACAAGGATTTTATGTGGCAGGAGGAGCATCGGCTTTTATTCCTGCAGGACTTTTAGCAGGCGATTATAATCTCGGATTTATGGCCGGCTTCTATCCTCTGACCGATCATTTGTGGAGTACAACCAACTCGTATATCGACCAATCGGTTGTTGACAAATGCTATAAAGCCGCCACACAAAAGCTTGGAGGTTTGTATTTTGCCTGCAACAGGGAAATACTAAATAAAAGTTTCGATTTTGACTTCATTATTGCTTCCGGCTATGTGAAAGCAGTGGCTCTAATAGGCGGTGACTTTTATGTAAATGTTTCAAACGGCTGGAAAATTGGCGGTCGTGGATATGTACACGCTTATGTGTCTGCAGGTTTGTCGGCCTGTACCGGTACCAGCATCAGTGGCGAATTAACAGGCGATGGCGTAGTGAGTTTTCAGGTAGGTGGCGATGCCGATCATCCTTTCAAAGACAGTTATTTTACGGCAACGATAGGACTTGGTTTTCAAGCAAAACTTGAGCAAAGTCTCGGGTTTACCTCAATTTCTAAATCTATATCCATAGGATGCCATGCAACAGCAGGAAGTAGTGGATTTAGTTTTGAAACAGGCGATGCAGGAAGTAGTTTGACCTGTCCATAATGTGATTGTTTTTTCGCTTCGGTCGAAGAGCCGTTTATTCTACTTGTCAAATAAATTTTTACACTCATGAGAACAAATATTTTCA
>Ga0302271_10000359_pt1 | contig 43636 bp, 19 predicted proteins | sample III_Bog_N1_1_FD_198767 | JGI IMG/M metagenome (GOLD analysis project Ga0302271, IMG submission 198767) | Peat permafrost microbial communities from Stordalen Mire near Abisko, Sweden - III_Bog_N1_1 | ecosystem: Environmental > Terrestrial > Soil > Wetlands > Peat | place: Sweden: Abisko...
AATGTGATGCTGTTTATTATTTTTGGGATTATGTGGGAGAAAGCATACATAAATATGCACGCGCACACTCACAACATACATGAGAGGAATTCTGAGAGAATATTCAGGTGCATTTTGATCTGTGGCTAGAAATTACAAAAATCTCTTTTTGGTTTTCTTTGTATTTTTTTCTTTTTTTCTTGCCACCCCTCCCTCTCTTCCCCACCCACCGTGTTTGATATGATCATTTTAGAAGAGGGATCGAAAGGATAAATAGTTTAATAAACTGCTTGACATAAATAAAATAAAAAATGATATCATCAACACTCTCTTCTTTGTTTGCGCTCTGCTGCTGCTGCTTCTTCGGATTCTCCACTGATCCTATTTTTTCATTTGAAGCTCTTCACAATATTCTAGATGGAAGCAATGAGCTTAAAGAACTCAAAGGAGTCACCAGATTTCTTGGAGAATAACACATAAGTCCTTGAATTTTCTTGATTTGTCTGGAGACTAATGGAAAAGTGAATGTCTTCAAGTTGAATTGGATCGGTATTTTCAATCATTTACTGTTCTTAGGCAGGCTTGTAGACACATTTTAACTTGTAAGATTTGTTACTGAGTTGAGGAATCTCAGAGGTAAATTCCTCCTACCGAACGAAGAGGTATTTAAATAAAGTCAGACAATCGATGTTAGTCCAGAAATCACAGAGTCTTCCTGTTTCTTCGCTGTAGATTTTAGATTGTCGATTTGCGAGAAGATTGCTAACTTAATACTCATAGATTTCGAACTTTTCTTGGATCGATTCCTAGCAGTGTCCTCTAGTAAGTTGCTACTCAGCTTATGAATGAAAGTAACAAAAAAAATATGAGACAATTATCCTCAAAAAAGAGAGAAACAGATAATTATTTGATATTTAAATAATTAAAAGATTGTAAAATGTGATGTTTATGTGATGCATTTGCGTTTTACTTTGCATTTCGGAGGATTCCTACGCTGTGAAATGATTGAGTTCAGAATTAATCTAAGCTAGAGTTGTACTCAAACTTGATGCATTTTCTGATATTCCCAAGTAAAACGGATGCTCTTTAATCTACTCCAAAGTGATTCTCTGATTTCTGTTGGAATGCACCATCTTAGTGAAGAGATCAACAAAATCTTTGTTTAAGTTATCTTAGAAAGCAGGGTTTGGACTATTCTTTTGCATGAGTTTCCAGAAAGTCCCAGGATTACTGAACAATATCGAATATGACTGATATTACTTGAACGGTAATAAACAAGAATAAATAGAGAAAACGGTCACCCCTGCTGCATAGACATCAGCTTAAAACGGATTATAAGGCTACTGCGATATCATCTCAGGTAGCTAATATGAAGGTGAACCTTTTCGATAATCAGAAATATTCACTGTTTCATGTGGGATCTCCTCGCACATGCCAAAATCACCTAAAGTCAGATTTAGGTCCTTATCCAAGAAGAAGTTCTCCGCCTTGATGTCTAAATGAGCTAATCGCAAAGACTAGAGTTTCTCTAGGACAGAAACAATCTCTCTGAGATACTTCCTGACATCTTCTTCTTCAAGTCCTCTTTTCGACATAATGTACTTCAGCAGTTCACCTCCTCTGTAAAACTCCATTGTTAGACCTCTGTATTTCTCCTTGAACAAATCCAATGCAGCGAACAACTACGCGCATTAGTTGACACCTTCAACTTTGCGCAAAGCTGCGACTTCTTTCTCGAACATTACTTGCATGTTCCCGATGGGTTTGAACATTTTCAGCGCATAAGGTCTACCGTTTGGGATGTATTTCACTAAATACACCTTGCCGTATGTGCCTTCACCTAGATTCGCGAGAGTCTAGTAGTTGGAGAAATTCAAACGATCTTCCTTTTTCAAAGAAGGAACGGTATCGGTTGTTTCCATTTTTTTAGGCTTTGTTTAAACAAAAAAGTTAGCGCTTTGTCCCACAGAAGATAATTGGGTGTGCTTGTTTTCCCTTAATTCACTGCCTGCCTTCTTAGATATTTTACACTTAATTAAATTATTATATTGAAACATCATAAATTAAACATCCTTTCTTGTTTGTTTTTTTGTTTTCGCTCTCTATCTCTCTCTCCCCAACTTTATTCATCTCAGTCGTTGTCTCACAAATTCATTGTCAGACTGCAACTATTCTTTCTCTTCCCCACTCCGTAAGAATTCATTAGACCCGCTCTTAAGTTTCTTCAATCTTTCTATCATTTGAAGCAAAAATGGAAGTTTTCGATCGTTCAGTCCTCCCTTGGGTTTATTTCGTTAATCGCAGAACGAAATGTATTAGATTTTCTCGTAGACACTATTGTGATCAAAGGGAATTGAATCTCTCTTGATTTATCTATTTGTTTAACGCTCACAATCTTGATTTGTCTTTGTGATTCAGTAGTGTCTAGAAGCATATTTCAATATCGTTTGAATATAATCCGCTTCAATTCTTCCTACTTTCAATTTTAATTTTTCTTCTCAAAAAATCTTGCTACAAATTACCTATTTGGAATATTATTCGTAGCAGAAATGGTCTTATTTTTTTCTAAAGGATGGCTTAATACTTCTGCTTCTTCTTCTTCTTCTTCTTTCGAAAATCTAGAATAATTTAACTACCATTCTTCTTATTCTCTTGAATTTAAGATTTAAAAAAAGCCATTTAATCCCCCCCCCCCCTAATAATTCAATAATTTGAATATATTTGCTTTTAAAAAAGCAACATACTAAAAATAAATTATCTTTTAAATAATCTAATTATGTTTGTTTTAGCTGCTATGAATTGCATAAAAATACAAATCGAAAGAAAATAATAAGAGAATTATTTTTTCCATTAAATGTTTCAATTTCTCTATAATTAATGTATTTTCATGTATTTTTAGAAAAACCCTTTGCTGTCTTAAAAAACACTTACAATTATGCTGCTTATTAAAAGTTGCTGATATTTAAATACCAGGACTAATCAAAAAATAACAGAAAAACAAAAAGAGCAAATAAAATAGATATTTTGTTTTAAACAGCTCTTGTTCTCTCTCTCTTTACAAATATAACCCATTTTATTTGATAATTTATGACACAAAGAATGTAAAGGAAATTGCATAGTATTTCCAGAGGTTTAATTCCTTTTAAAGATCAATAAATAAATCACATTGTTGAGCAGAAAAAATAAACAAACAAATATTACAAACTGTCAACTTTTAAATGACAATTTTTCTATTTAGATTCGTGTTTTTCTATTTTATTTCATAGATTGTTATTTCTTCTTCATTCAATATTCTCAAATCTCATTATTATAAGGATAACTGTTACTACTACTACTACTATTGCTATGGATTTTATTAAATTTTAATACTTCTTCTTTGTATTTTCCCATTTAATGTTCTGCCTATCCCTGCTAAGTCAAATTGTATTTGCTGAATTCGCAGACTCTCTCTTGTCTTCTTTTGAATTCTTCCCTTCTTCTTTATTCCTTTTGCATAATTATTTGATTGATTGTTTATTTTTATTCCTTCAATCGACTCATTGCTTATTTTTGTAGTTTTATCTATGAGAATCTTGCTATTGCTTGATCTAGCTACTCTTTCAAGGGATTATCCTATTTTTTGCTCATTGAAACTCTCAGTTTTTGGAGTATTATCATTATGTTTGGCTTTTATAGTTTGAGTATTTGTGGAAATACTGTCTTTTGAGATATTTTCAATAATTCTTGATTACTTCTTATGTCTAATATTATTTCTTGTAATTCTTCTCGTCTCTATTCCTTTATCTTCACTAGTATCCACACTCTATTATTTTTCTTTTTCTTATTCTCCCTCTTGATTTTCTGATTTCTTCCTTTCTTTGCTTTCCTTCTTGCTTTTTTTCCTATCATCCAATGAATATCTCCTTTCATCATCACAAACAATCCCATTTTATTAATTTCTTAAAATATCCTACTGATCATCCTCTTTCGCTTATCTTCTCCTTCGTAGAAGCAATCTTCCAGTAATCGAGTCTGCTTCCTTTTGTTATGCCACTTCTAGTTTCATCAGTCTATTTGAACACTTAGGATCATTACTTCTATCAATATTTAGTTCTTGCTTGCATATTTATTCTCTTTCAATTCCCCCATCTTATTTTCCTTCCATTCCCTCAATTTTCTTCTATTCCATAAAACCATCATTCTTCTTCCAATCATCCCTTCTTGTTCTCTACCTTTTCACTTTATCCTCCTCCTCCTCCTTCTCCTTGTTGTTTCCATTCAATTTCCCTTAATTCATACAACCAATTTATTTCGCTTTAATCTCATCAATATCATCATTGAATTTCCTAACATCTCCAACTACAATTTTCATAATCTCCCTTAGAAAATCATCTTCTCTAACTAATCTTCTTGTTCCAATTTCTTATCTACAAATTGGACATCGCTTTATGCTAGCTACTCTGATAACCTTCTCTATGCAATCTCTGCAGATCCGATGTAAACAGCTTTTTAAATAAACTGGATCTTTAAACACATCCAAGCAAAGAGGACAGTTAAGAAGATTTAGTAATATCTCCTATTATTGTGATGAAATGAGAGTCTAATCCTAAATCGCTTTGCGTACAGCAAATAATTCTTACATTTCGTGTTCATTCTAATGTCGATTTTCATGGTTAGGTTATTCCTAAATTTCGTTATGTTGCTAAATAAAACAGTTTGGTGAATTCAAAGAACCATTTAAACTACTTAGATTTCTAGGATCTTCATTCTTTAACTGACCGATATCGCATAATATTCCATCTGATAATCTCTAATCAACATTATATTCACTTGGTTCGATTTCAATTTCAACAAATGAACTATTATTGCTATTTCTGCTATCATCTTCATTCTCTTCTGCTCTATTTTTATCTATTTGTACCTCTCTGTTTGCTTATCCAATATTTCTAGCAATCTATTCTCTTCTGTGCTATTTCTTCCTGGTATGATTTGTTTTTTATATTCGTTTAGATAGTTTCATTCTTTCTTGTTTTCTCAATTATTCCTTGGCATATTTCAATTTCCACTTTATTTTCTTCTTCTTTAAAAAATAATCACCTAAAATAGAGTAATAATACTAAGCTGTGAAGAATAGAAAGTACTCCCAAAGTATTGTTTTCTCTTTGATTGGTATTTCTTGATTCTACTGAATCAAAATAGTTGCAGTATTTTTTACAATATTCAGACAAAGGAGAGAGAGAAAGGAGATGTAAGTTATTTCAAGATTCGAATAGTATCATATTGTGCGGAATCACTCAAGGATCTTTAAATTAATTGTTTAGATTTAAATCATTTCCGCATTAAACTTGAGCTAGATCTTTCATTTTGTTTTACTTAATTATTATTATTATTACTAAATCAATTTAAAAATATTAATTTAAAGATATTAATGATTATCAAAAAAATATCCATCAACTTGAAGGTATCTGTATTCTCATTATAACTGCTGCTCCTATTATGATAAACTCTAATAGATTATGTATTTTCTTGGGTAGAATTAATCTTTCTCTGAAGCATTTAGTTCTTAAAGGTTTTAAAAAAATGCCCATAACATAGCATAAATCCTAAGAAAAACTAAAAAGTTAAAAGTAAAATAATAAACCATCTCTCTTAACAAGGAAGAAATTCTAAAATAGATAGATAAAAACGAATGTTCTTAGATTGTTAAAAATAATTCTAAGATATCTTTGAAATTAATAATTCAGACACAGTTTTTTCCCCCTTCCCCTCTAAAAATAAACTAATTTCCTTACTGTAAGAAGCAATGCTAAGATGAGCTAAAAAGAATGATTCAGAGCAGAGCATGAAGAGAAAGTTAAGCTAAAAAATCCTAGCAAAAACAAGCTATCCCATCAAAATATTTGTGTGCTTTGTTAGTGTTTTTCACTCGATAAATAAATCAAATAATAATTCTGTTTTTATACGAACATACATGGTTCTTTAGATACAAAAAGGAAAATATTTCCCCAAATAAAAAGATAAAAATAATTAAAAGTTTCTTGATAATATAAAATTTCAAAAATTCTAAGCTTCAGAAGAAAACATGAACAAGATTGTTGATCAAGTCGTCTCTAAAGTTAAGGATAATAAGATTGCTGTTGGTGTCACTGCTGTCAGTGCATTAGCGCTCGGTGCGGTGTATTTTTTCTTCAAAAAGTCAACCACTACAACTCCTACACCCAGTGACTAAACAGCTGGGAATATCAATCAAGATGAAAGTCCTTATCTGAAGAAAGCTAGAGAAATCGCTAGTCACATTAAAGTCTAGACTCTTGGAGACAGCAAGAATTACTCCATGGATACTATTTCATAAGTATTAGAGTAGTCCATTGAGTTGGCTGAAGAAGAGTACATTGAAGTGACTCTGAAGAACAGAACTGAAAGAAGAGCTTTCATGGATTCTGACGCTGCAGCTTACGAGAAGCTTGTCTTGGAATACAATGATGAGATTGAAAACGTCTTGAAGAAAGCTCAGCAGACGATTTTAGAAATCCTGAACATTCAATTTGAAGACTTCGAGGAATCCGTGATTGTCTTCATGGAGAAAGGACACTACTAGGAGATCTACATGTTCCAAGCAGCGATCAGACAGAAGATCAAGGAAAAGATTGTCGCTACTAAAGATCTCACCATCGAGCAAACCAAGGAGATCATCAAATTCTAGATTGAGATTCTCAAACAGCAACCTGAACTGTTGAAGCAAGTCATCTAGAAGCTGTCAACTTCACCGGAAACTGTGTAGCTCATCCCAATCATCATCAGCAATCTTTTGAATGATTACATCCACAAGGAGTTCTAAGTCGAGGAGGAAGATCAAATGAAAATCATGACGAAACCTGATCTTGCTGCGGATCATGAGATTCTGCTACTTTTGCAGGAAATTGAGCAAGCTATGTTTGCACTCATGATGCCTTATGGTGCAGGTGGCGATGCTGGCTACTGAAAAATGGCATAATGCCTTAAAGAAATTATTGAATGAAGAATGGATAAAATTTTTCTCCTTAAGAGCGAGTGAGTTTCAACGAAATTACATCATTTTGATAACATTTTGAGTGTGCCATTTTGTTGATTTATTCTTTTTTGTCCTTCCAATCGTCTCAATTAACATATCAAACAAGCCTATTACTATTTTTCAAATGGAATTAACATGGATTGGTTATTTTATCCTTCTTCAATCATTAAAAATAGCTTAAATAGGTAAGCAAATAATGATCAAAGAATTAAAAAAAATCCATATTTTATGGAAATTGTTATCAATTTTGTTTTTCTCATAAAATTTAACAGCAAAACACTGTTGCTAATACAAGAATCATTATGTCTATTTCACTAAGTAGTTAATCGAAGATGAGTGGGTGATGTTATTATTTGTTTGGGTAATTTAATTTTAATAAATTTTGAAAAGCTTTATTCTGATTTGATAATTTGGATGCTGTTTTCCAATGAAGGATATTTATTGCGTTAGCTAAACTGATTTTCTTGTTCGAAAATGAGACATTATGCAATTTACTTAATGATCTGCTTCTTTCAAACCTAATGAAGATTAAAGCATGAATTGATATATTTACAATATTTGCGCGCCCTTCTTTTTCTAATAAAAATTGATACCGAATTATCTGTGAAATTAAAACAATTCCAGAGGATTACTAGCTTGGTTTATTTGTTTGTTTTTATTTGTCTAACATAATTAATTACCCTTCTATGGAAAGATAGAACAATAACAATCTGATTAGCCTTACAGTCTACCATCTCAGTAACTAAAAATGACCAATGTTTTGTTCTCGATTCCCATAACACCCTCCTTTTACGGTTCAAATCACAGATGAATTAAAACATAATTACAAAACTCTTTCAACTTATCAACTTTTAAAAAATTATTCCAGAATCACCTCAAAAAACAGAAGAACAAAAAAGTAAACATGGAAGCTTTAATGAATAAAGAAATACAGTAGGGACTACGTGCAGTGGTCCTCGGATCGACAGGTGCAGTTGGAAGAACTTTAATCAGAGAATTATGTGCGAGCCCAAACTGGACAGATGTTTAAGTTATTGTCAGAAGAAGATTAGAAGAGTGGAACACTATCCCAGGTGCTTCCAAGCTGAAAATCATCGAGATAGATAACTTAGACAAGCTGGAAAATACCTAAGATTGGAATGGCTTCAATGGCTATGACTCATTCTTCTGCACGCTAGGATCACGCACAAATAAAGGAGATGTAATATTTATGAACTTAAATAGACTTGTGGGAGTGATTCTTTTGAAGCAATATCTTTTTTCAACTTTTTATTCTTTTTTGTGTTGAACTAAAACAGAAGGAATTCTACAAGGTTGACTATTCATACACATTCTGGGGAGCTCAAATCGCTGAATTCAACAGTAATAAAGCTATTTAGGCATCATAATTCAAGATTATTATCTGTTCTTTTAACTTTTTCCATAACAAAAAGAAATTCCACATTATTCCTTATTGTCTTCTGGTGGAGCGAATCACACTTCAATGTTCTTCTATTTGAAAACTAAGGGACAGGTAATTCTAACTTGAACCAAAAATATGACATCAAATAAATTTAATAAGAGAAATCAAACTGCACTTTTCAGTCTGTTGAAGCGATTTGTGATAAATATGACTAATTATTTTACTTGTGAATTTGCTTCCGTAGATAGAAGAAGCTCTCAAGAAACTGAACTTTCCCTATTTGTCAATTTTCAGACCAGGTAAACTCACTTTTGGTTGCTGCTTATTTACTATTTTTGTTGTTGTTTATAAATTGAAGGTTTTATCCGTCATCGTGAAAATGACAGCAGGTTCATAGAAAGTGTGATTGAAACTTTATTTGTGTGGTGCACACCTAGCATCGAAAGCTCTTACTGCGGTAAAGCTATGAGGATAGAGGCTGAGAATAGAAGCCTCAAGTAATAATCAGAGAAAGTACTTGTTTTCGACAATAAACAGATGAACAAAATAGCAGCTACTGACAAGAAGAAATGAAATAGAAAAAAACAGTCATTTTTAGCATAATCAAAATTTAAATTACACTTGATATTTTTGTGTTTGTGCTGTTCTATTAATGCTATTGTTTTAATATTTTTTTAATATGAATATTTTAATCCTATTATGAGAAAAAATTAAGGGGGAATTATTCCAAACTTAACAATAAATAAATCAGGCTTAAAAGACAATCAATGAGATATAAAATGAAGCAATTATTTTTTAAATCGGAGAAACAGAAATTTATTATTTTATTTTTCTTCATTTTGTTTATTTTAAAATATCTTAAACAGAAAGCGGATAACTGAAATAGAATATCAAAAACCATATGTATTTGAAAATTGTTATCGAATTTATTTTTTCATAGAAATGCATAGCAAAACACAAGCTGCTGCTGCTGCTGACAAGATGATTGCTAATTAAAGAATCCTTTAGTTTATTTCACTAAGTAGTTAATCGTTAATGAGAGGGCGATGTTGTTATTGTTTGGGTAATTTGATATGAATAGATTTTGAAAAAGTTCCAGCAATTTGATCATTTTGAAGATTTTACCCAATAATGTTCCCCTTCGATGGAAAGATAGAACATTACCGATCTAATTAATCTTACAGTTGATCATCTCAGTAACTGAAAACGATGTTGTTTTGTTCTAGATTTCCATAACACTCTCCTTTGATGTTTCATGTTTCAAATCACAGAGGATTTTAAAACATAATTCCAAAATTCTTTCAACTTATCAACTTTTAAAAACTCTTCCCTGAATTCTGCAGAGAATCACCTCAAACAACAGAAGAAGAAAAAGTAAACATGGAAGCTTTAATGAATAAAGAAATACAGTAGGGACTACGTGCAGTGGTCCTCGGATCGACAGGTGCTGTTGGAAGAACTTTAATCAGAGAATTATGTGCAAGCCCAAACTGGACGGATGTTTAAGTTATTGTCAGAAGAAGATTAGAAGAGTGGAACACTATCCCAGGTGCTTCCAAGCTGAAAATCATCGAGATAGATAACTTAGACAAGCTGGAAAATACCTAAGATTGGAATGGTTTCAATGGCTACGACTCATTCTTCTGCACGCTAGGATCACGCTCAAATAAAGGAGAAGTAAAATTCATGATTTAATAAATTGACTTGTGGGAGTGATTCTTTTGAAGCAATAATTGTTTTCATCTTTTTTATTCTTTTTTTGTGATGAACTAAAACAGAAGGAACTCTACAAGGTTGACTATTCGTACTCATTCTGGGGAGCTCAAATAGCTGAATTCAACAGTAATAATGCGATTTAAGCACTCCAATTCAAGATTATAATTTGTTCTTTTAACTTTTCCATAACAAAAGAAATTCCACATTATTCCCTAATGTCATCTATTGGAGCGGATCACACTTCGATGTTCTTCTATTTGAAAACTAAAGGGCAGGTAATTCAGACTTGAATCCTAAACTTAACATCAAATGAATTTGATAAGAGAAAGCAAACTGCATTTCCAGTCTGTTGAGCGATTTGTGATAAATATGACTAATTATTTTTACGTGTGTATTTATTTCCATAGTTAGAAGAAGCTCTCAAGAAACTGAACTTTCCCTATTTATCCATCTTTAGACCATGTAAGCTCACTTTTGGTTAACTTCTCCTGATTATTTATTTTAATTTTTTGATAAATTGAAGGTTTTATCCGTCATCGTGAAAACGACAAAAGATTCATAGAAACTCTGACGGAAACTTTATTTTTATGGTGTACACCTAGCATCGAAAGCACTGACTGTGGGAAGGCTATGCGGATTGATGCTGAGAATAAAATCATGAACTAATAAGCAGAGAAAGTACTTGTTTTCGAGAATAAACAGATGAATAAAATAGCTGATTCTGACAAGAAGAAATGAAATTTTGAGAAATGCGCTAGTCTTTGTGATAACATATTCCAAATTCAAATTACTATTATTATTTTGTTGTGTTGATGTTCTTGTTGTTTTAATATTTCATATGAAAATTGTAATCCTATTATTATGAGTAAAACTTTGAGGGGAATTCTAAAATGAAAGTACAATTGTTTCCAAACGAAGCAATAAATAACACTTAAAAGGCAACCAACATGAGATACAATTGATGATATTTAGCCAAGGTGGAATTTTAATAAAATCATTCCAAAACAACATGAAAACCCACTAAATTTCTACTAATTTCTTTCTGTTGTTTTGTAATCTTCAAAAATTATTTTTGTTCATTCTTTCACACCTTATTAATATATTTCAGTTCTAGTTCTTGATGAGTCCAAACCTAGAGAGTGGAAAAATACGAATCAATGGAACTCCAATCACTAGACTTGTGTAGAACTGTTGTTAATAAATATAAAAAAAGAATGATAAGGCATTCATTAGATTATTCAAAAATGCTAATAAATTCAATAGCTAGTGAACAAAGCATAATAAAATGATGTTCATTTGAGGTATAATTACAACGTTTTCATATGGATTTTTATGCTTTCCAATGGGAAAATCTTCATCAAACATTGATTGCTGTTTGATAACGTTTTGTTTAGTTTCTTCATCGCTCTCGACGTAGAGGCAACCATTTGGAACCTAAATGACAATAAGAGCATCATATTAGGTAAATATTCCGCTGAAAAAGTCAATAAAGATCTCTCTCTCTTTGAAGCTCTTTTTACGCTGATAATGATATTTGATCCGCTTTCTCTGATCCAGTCACCAGGCATGCCGACTATTCTTCTAAACATAAACTTTTTCGATATGGGTTCGCTGTTTTTTTAAAATGAATCCATTTATTCAGTGTTGTCATTGGCTTTGTTATTAGTTAATGAACAGGTTAGCATATTTTCCCTCTACTGATAGCAATCGCAATTATACATAGTTAGGTACATTGAGTTTCTTTCAAGATTCATTATTCATTTAGTAATATTATAATATTTGATATTTTACTGAATAAGACCTATTTTTTGTTTGAGTTCCTGATGATCAATGCCTTTGAAGGATATCACCCAATCATCGGTAACTAATTCTGGGCCCATTTCGTTATCTTCAACTCTTTAATTGTTTAAGTACAAGCAGAAAAGACATATCAGTTACTCAATTTTGGTTTCATTTTATGCATGAGATAGTTTGGATGATCAATTAGTTTATAATTTGTAAAGAATATCAACCTATTAACAAAGAAAGCGATTTGCTTGATTGCTGTGGCTGTGACAAGTGCACCTGTACCTACTGCGATGTTTCTCAATACTCTTGGATTCTTGAACATGATATTCCTGCTAAAATATGTGTATCTCCTGCTGTGTGTATCTTAAAATTAGCAATCAAAGCAGGTTTAATTTGCTGTGTTTTAGCTGATTTAATCAGAAAGTTCTGCAATCAGATGAGAAATTAAACAATAGCCAAAAAGGCAATGAAAAATTAAAAAAAATTAAATCAAATTAACTAAAGAAAATCTAGATTCTTCGATGATAACCATAAAAATATGATAGGTCTTCAATAAATACAAACAAAAAGAAGAAGAAGAAAAATAGCATGCAAGAAGCAGTTTCAGAAATAAAAGGGCTCTCAAAACTAGAGCAAATAAAGTATATTCAATCTTAGTAGTCAGTCCTGATTAAAGGAACCTGCTTGACTTGCTTTCTCTCTCTTACTTGATTTGACCAAAAAGAACAAAAAAGACATTCAAAAAAAACGAATTATTTTTCAAGCACAATCAAGAAAAAGAAATAAACAAGTTTTTCAGTAAGGCTGAGTAATTGCTTTCTGGGATCTTCATACAGCTGGTCAAACAGGCAAGAAACAAAGAAAAAAATATTAATAATTTCAAGGGAGGGGAAGTACATAAAAAGAAGATTAATAACTCCAAGCGAAAAAACAACAACAACAACGACAACAGGAACTACCACAGCTATGATTCCTTAGGAGCAGTAGCAGCGGTTGGTAAAGTCAGACAGTGGGATAAGCAGGAAGCAACTCAACTAACAGCAAGCCCTTTAGTAGCGATAAGCAGCACAGCTATCTTAGCAAAGCCAAGTAGGAACATTTCCAAGACAGAATGGAATTTAGTTTAATGGGATGAATTAGGAAACAGACTAAAAATAATTACAATCAGAAGAAAATAATTTTCAACAATTGCGACCAACTTCCTCAAGAGAACAGCAATAATACCCGTAAATGAAGCAGTAATATCAGCAGCGATTCCCTCAAATAGGCGTTTAAGAAACAAGTGAAGAGGCATACAAAAGATCAAATAACGATGGTAAACATGCAACAACAACATTAATATTTTTTGAGAAATTTTTGCTGGGCAAACAAACTGAAATCGAAGGGGGAAAGTTGTAGTTTTAGGTAATCTTAAAGGTTCATCCTTCCCATGAGACTATTTTGATATCTCCAAAAGATAATTTAATGAGGTGTTGTAGGTCTAAGGGATTTTAAATGTCTATTCTCTTTAAAATTCATGAAACTGTTTGGGAAGGATTAGCAAGATAATTATGATTATTTTAATCCAAATTGGATTTCTTTGCAGACAGACAATGTGTATTGGCAAACACTGCAGAAGAGTATATTTATTGGTCTTTTTTTAGGCCAATTTCAAAGATTTTAACTTCAAAAATACCTTATTTAATAAAACAAATTATTATTATTATTTTTAACAAAAAAAGCAAGATAACATGAATAAATCCACGAAGACAAACCTGACGATACTTCCTAAGGAATTAATCGATCACAAGGTTTTTAATAGGAATGTGGTGATTATTCAAATGGCAATAAAATTGATAATAATAGTTTAATGATGAACAGCTCATAGATACCCATCAAAGAAGAACAAGAACAAGAATAAGATGGAAATACTAACGAGAATAACAATAATAATACTAACAATACCATTGAGAACACAATCAATGAAGGTCTAATGGAATTAAAAGTTGGATTCATTTCCTCAGGATTAAAGAAAATGGAATGGGGATTGCAGCGCTGCTTGCTGGAGCGTAGCAGTGACGGTGAATTCAGAGAATTATTCAGTGTGGTAGTCAGTAGCTGCAATGAAGTAGCTCTAGAGTTGCTAACTTGGAATGAGTCATCCTCAGCTTTGAGACTACTTCAGAGGTGCTATATCTGGACATAATCATCCAGTGACTTTGGATACTTCCCAGAATTACGTGCTTTGACATTGAATAGCTTAGGTTGTGTGTATCTTAGATTATCTTAACTTTAAGAAAGTCTATCGCTGTTTCAAGAGGCATAGAAGATCTAATAATAAGCGACTGTAGCTATGACATTGACGAACCTAGCTGCTGTGAGTTGCCGACTAGGGAAACACAAAAAAGCGTTAGAATTCGCTAGATACGCACTCATGGAAAGTCAACATGAATTTATGATTTCGAAGGATCCCCAGCAGGAGAATAATAGCAATATTAGCAATAATTATAGTAATACCTCCAGTAAATCTAGGCTGTCTAAGTTAACTTAACTCGTGAGAAGCTACTTGAACGCAGGAATCGGTGAGGAGATGGCTGGAAGTGTGGAGAGTGCGCTGAGGCATTTCGAAAATGCTGTCAGTGCTGCGGAAGAGTTTCTTCCAGCGGATAATTAGATTCTCTAGCATGTGAGATAGCAATTTGCTGGATTCTCAGCGAGATACGCACATTTCAAAGTTCACGGAGGGGCAGGGAATCAAACATAGAACGCAAATAATAATCATGAGAGTGTTCTAACACCTTAAATGCTGAGTGCTACTGACAGTATCGGGGAGAATAACATCAATAGCAATTAGTACTTCCCTCATACGCAAGCAGTTAGGAATCATAATGTAGCTAAGGATGAATCAGCTAAGAGCTCAAAATTGAAGAAACGACCTAAGAAACTTAAGAAAAAAGAGAAAAAAGCAATAATCTCACCATACTCGCAGCAACTTGGATTTAACTATTCGAATATCTCCGGCAACATTAACAATAACAGTGAGTATCCCTTGCAAGTGAATGCTAGTTCAATCAGCTAACTCGCAAGATAATAAGAGTTACTGCAATACCAACAACAGGGTTACCCTGGAGAGCAGTATTAGAAAGCCAATCCTGTAACTATCAATGAGTAAAGCCAGTTGGTTCCACATTCGAGGAATTCCTCGAATATTTCACTTTCTCTAAGGAGACCACTCTCAGCTGCACCGTACTCTAATTATTACGTCAGCTAGTAGCAGCAACAACAGTAGCAGGAGGCATATCAATATTAATCTTCGTTCTCGCACCCACATATCCAACCACTTGTGATAAACGACTTCAATTCCTCCGCGCCAAGTTCATCTCATAACCCAAAATCAGCAGCAACAACTCGTTCTAAAAGAGTCTTCTCACCGCTGTCCGGGAAAGTCAAAACCAAGCCAGCAATCACTCCATCTACTCCATAATCTTAACCCTACGCAGTCAACCATCAACTTAACTCCATGGCTATTCGTAAGACATCAACAATCCCTGTTAATAATAGCAGCACACCGTTATCATCATCAGCAGCTACGAACTCCCGAACAACACCATTTCTATCTTACAAGAATAAGCAGACCCCCTTTGCATTCCAAGGAGCAGCTACTACTGCTTCCATCGATGAAAATCCACTTTATAATGTAAATTCTGCTTCGAGAACATCTTTGCTAAAAAGTCTGAAAAAACAATACTCTCGTGTCGCATCGAACATGGAATCAATCGAAAGATAGCTACTACAACAAGAACTCTCTCGATCTACAGCTGCTTCCACTCAACCAGCATTTCAATTCCATGATTACAGTAGTGGTAATAATAACCATTTCCATAAAACCTCCAATCTTTCTGGTTCGATATCAGAACAAATCCCATAGGGAGGAACAACAACAACAACAGATCAAGGATAATTATCGGAGTATTTCAAAGGCGCATCCTTACCGAGATAGTAAGTCAAACCGAAATAGCGCCCCGCAGTGATATCAGCTGTTCCAGGTGCTGCTAGCGTCTACGAGAGTCTCATGCAGAATAAAAAGAGTGACCGACCGTTTCTCATTAGAAATTCTAAAATATCGTAAATCGCTGGTGGGAACAATGGAGTGTATCTACCTATGTCTATGTCGTAGTTGTCTTATGCAGGGAGTCCACATAATGTAGAGAATAATGGTAATAACACTAGCATGGGTAGGAATGGGCGAGTAGAATAATAGCAATAGATGTACTTTAGATCACAAACATCGTAAAATAATTAAAATGATAGGTAATAATAGTAAATATACACAAAAGGAGGCAAAAATTATCTCAATAGTAATAACAGTAAGACCAGCTATGACTTGTAACTTGGCTAAGACACAGCAGAATAAGGATAAGAGTATAATAATCTCAAGGAGGTTACGTATCCTGATTTTTAGATGGGATAATCTTGGAAATCAACACAAAACATGATAAATGCATATTCCCCTTCTGCATTGCCATTCAACGCTGATATTCTCTAAGAAAACTAACTCATCCAACTCAATGAGGTCGTACCTTAAGCACAGAATACCATTCCACTCATCGATCGGACAACTTAATCGTAGGAACAACCTGGAATACCCAAAACCTAAGGATAATTTGGTAGTTTACGATTTCTTCTAATCGAGAGTGGTTTGACTGTAAGCATCGTGTTTAAACCTGAAAGAAACCCTAATGCACTACTCATCCATTCTGTTAATGTCAGTGATGTGATGAACAGCAAAGAACGAAGCGAAGGGAGATAGTTGTTAGTAGAGTTCTGCGCGGAAATAACATCCAAAATATATGTCAATAATGTCGCTAATTGCTTGAGCATTGTGTTGCCCGTGGTGAAGAGTAAAGGCGATGGGGGGATGATAGGAGGAAGTTGGATTGGTAGTTAGCAGAATAATCCTAACAGTAATGATAGATTCATGCAATAATAGATTTAATTGCAAAGAATTCATAGATGTCTGGACATTGTGCTAAAGAATCAGTCTGAAAGCATACTTCTTGTAGCGGAGAATTCGTTTAATCACTCAGAAGGTATTCGCAGTCATGGGAGTTAGAAAATCAAAGATTATATGGAATTCTATGAAGAAGAATAGCAACCAGTGAGAACACAGCAATAGCTCATTGGGAAGTAGCAGTAACAGTAGAAGAATCTGTAGATGGGCGAACAATTTGTAGAGGAATATGAGGATGATGATCATGGAGCGATTCGTCCATTACTTAACACAGTTTTAATGGAAAAGTCTAATGGGAAAGACGATGAAGAGTTGATTACCCCGATTATGCTAGATACAGCTTAGCTTAAAGCGTTAAACAACAGTATACACAAAGGTTAGCAAAATAGACGATCACTTTACTAAGGAGAGCAAATTGCGGAAGTTGAAGAAGCTGATACATTGAATAATTAAAATAATCAGCAAGGGAATCCAGGTGGACGGCGGAATAACTAAGATAATATCAGTGAAGATGAGGATATTATTGAGGATTTTGAATATGATGAAGATGATGATAAGTTTGAATAGGATCTAGAACGAGCAGTCTAATAGACAAATAATAAGAAAGATAACAGGATGGGGTATAAGAATAATGAAGAGTAGTAACAAGCTGAGAAATATAAAAAGAAAAACATAACTGCAGCGAATAAAGGTAATAGTAGTAATAAGCATAAACCTTAATCATCGAAAGTACCCAAGACTTCAGGAAAATAGCAGAATCTTAAGATTGAAAGAGCTCGCAGTGCTTATCATAAGAAGTTAGATGAAGATGGTTCGGGGGAAGATGATAACGATGATGATTAAGGTGCAGGTGAGAGTAAATATGGATTTGCATCGAGAGTGTCAAGTAAATCGAGATAAAGACAAGGCGATGACAAATCGGAGTCGATAAATCAGAATGATCACAGAGTGTTAGGATTGTAGGAGATAGAAAGTTAATTAGATATTGCATAAGACGATGATAGGTTCTTTAGCTAATAGAAATAAGTATCCGCTCATTTCCCGTTTGATGACGAGCTTGGAGGGAGTAGTGTACCGCATCATCATGAAGAGTAGGATTAAGAACATGAGGATTATTTTGGGAATAACGGTGGATCGTAGAATTAGAGTTTAAAACATCTTGTTGGAGAGGGGGATATGCATGGTAGTACAAATTAGAAGAATCCTAAGAGTAAAAGTAACGGTACTGGCGGAATAGGAGCGCAAAGTAGCAAAGGTGGATAGTTTGTAGGGCCATTTGAGAAAGGCAGTAAAGATAAAGGGAAAGGTGAGAGAAATGGTGAAGATAGGGTTAAAGAAGACGAGAAGAATAGCAATAATGTGAATTTTTAGACATTTTCTAATTTTAATGATATCACGAAGAACAGCTCGAAGCATGAACTAGCGAGTCTAAAGGATCTGCCGAAAATACCATCGATTTCTTCGAATAATAATAAATCCAACAATTCGCAGTCTATTCCAGGTAATAACAGCTCTGATAACCATCAAACTTCAACTCCAGGGATGCCTCCTCCTTTTGCGGAGACTGCTACTTCTCAAAAGTTGCATGAAGACGACGAAGCAATGGGGTTGATGAAGAAAACAGTTAGTCGAAGAAATACACCTCCGCCGAAGATTGTGATAAACAACGGGTTTGATAATGAAGATCCATTTGTAGCATATGATAACGCACAAGCTTAGAAGAAAAGTGAAGCTGATGAAGCGAAGGAAGAATTCGATAAGCTAATTGCGGAGAAAGGACAATAGCCGTTGAATTCAGCTGCGATTTTCATACAAAGGAAGTATAAACACAAGAAGAAAGTGGAAGGTGAGAATAGTAATAAAAATACTAAAGATGGGTCTGATAATCTCTAGCCTTTTTCAACGAGCAGTGATAAGCAAAAGGCATTGAATTCTGTGCTGACAGCGTCTATTTCGAAGAATCCAATTAATTCAGATGGGAACAAAAAAATGAATAATGGTGGAAATACTGCTGAGAAAACAAAGGAAGAACAACCTGAAGATCCACCTATTGACATAAATGATGGAAATAGACATGAATTTGAGAAAGCAGCGAGTTTAATAGGAATGCGATACAAACAAAGAAAGCTCAATTTGGCATCAAAAGATACTAATAATAACAATATTACGTCAAATCCTCTAAAATTAGATTCGCCGAAAGAGCAAAAGAAATAAGAAAACGTAGCTAAACCGTCAGGAAAGGAACCAGAAACTGAAGAAGTAAAGCTAGATGGTCCATTGGAGGAGTATGCAGCAGTAGCGAATAAAATAGGTGCTGCATATAAATTAAAGAAACAACGCGAGTAACAGAAAAAAGATGAATAAACGCAGTAGAAGTTGCAATAACAACAGTAGTAGCAGCCGAAATAAGAAGAAGAAAAAGTTGTGTTAGATGGTCCATTAGAGGAGTATGCAGCTGTAGCGAATAAAATAGGTGCTGCATATAAATTAAAGAAATAACGGGAGTAACAGAAAAAAGATGAATAATAAGGGCAATTACAGTAAAAAAGCCAACCCACGTCGAAGAATGTCAAGATCGATGTGAATTCTTAAGATTATCAATCATCATTGTAAGACACCCCGGTGAGAATCATAGATGGAGGGAAGCCAAGAAAGTAACAAACGGTGGAAGAACGCACAGAGAAAACAACCGAATAAGAGGATTAAGGAGGAGAAGGATAGAAGAAGAAATAATAAGTTTAAGCTGAGTTCAATCTCAGCAGGAGGTTTAAATAGCAAGTTGAGTTCATCATATGAGCAGATAATGAGAGGGAGAGTGAGAAGGAACAGGAAAAGATATTAAGAAACAAAATTTTTACTTTGATTTTTTGAGATTATTTTATTTTGTCATTTCCTGTATTTTTGAATAATTTATGAAGAAAAACATCAAATTTCTTATTTTTTTCTTCTTCTCAAGTTCTTCCCCCAATGACTTTGAGTGTATCTTGCAGTGTGTTGACTAGCTTTGAGAGATTATGGATGATTTGCTCTTAATGATCGAATCTATTGTCCATTTCCATTTATACATTCCCGACGACACCAGTGAATTCGTCGATGGTTTTTGTATGAAAATCTTCATTAAATTGCTGCTAGGTTTGGAGCTCCTAATCAGTGTGAGCACGTAATTCCTGAACATTCGCGATTCTCTCTGCTTTGGCTATAACCATTTTGTCTTTCAAAGCAGTTGCAGATTCTTCTAGTTTAGAGAGAATCATCTTCTCACCTTCAATTCGTTCTTTTTTCTCCTCAGCGCAGGTAATAAATAATGCTATTCAAGATAAACCAAGGAAGAGATGACAATGAAGATAAATTACACAATAAAAGTTCATAATTCCATTGGATTTTCTTTCGCAGAAGAATCAAAAATAACTCTTTACTTTCAAGTTGATTTTTGATTTCCTTAAGAGTTTCATCCGATTAACGGAGTCGTTCTTCTCTTTCTTCATCGATTTTCTTATCAATTCGCTTTGCTTCCTCTTCATTTCGAGTGAATCTGCCGTCTATGTAAATAACGTTTTCATCGTGTAGCTTCTGGAAATAAGTTGTATTTGTTTAGAGTTCCGTTTGGAATTTCGTCTGGAAAGCCAACAATGTATCATTGGTGCGCTTGCCCTCACCAGCAATGAAATCTTTGGTTTTTTGAATCTTCCTAAGCAGAAACAAAAAGTACTTTAAAAACCTAAATCTTTCAAGAGACTGTCAGCTTCCCATGAAAAACAAAAAGGTGATATGTTTGCTTCTCTATTGTTAGTTTGATAATTAGTTTATTATGTTTTTTTAACCTGTGGACTTCTAGAAATCTGGCCTCAAGTTCTTTTCTTGCTTCCTCTCTCGCTCTCTTCATGGTCTCGAAGTCATCTCGCATCGTGTCAACTTGATGCGAAAATAGCCCTAGTTTTTCATTTTCACTCTTGAGAGGGACAAATGTTTTCTTTGTTAAAACGCTGGTGTTCTCCATAATACCAAAAAAAGAAACAGTCTGCTATCTTTCTCTATTTTTTGTAAATTTTTTAATCAATTTCCAACTTAAAAACTGCTTGCACCAAAAAAGAAATACATTGAAATGATGTCTTCTAAAAATATAAATTACATAGACAAAAAAGTACAACAACAAACAAATCCCTCAAACACATGATCATCATCATTCGTTCCTTCTTCTTAATATTTTTTTTACTTTTTTTACTGATCCACAAATTCAACCCAATAATAGAAAAAAACTGAACCTCAGCAACCACTTTTTATTTTTCAAAAATTTCCCAATAATTTATTGAGCTATTGTACATTTATGTGTCTTTTCTTCATAAGATTTCAAATCCTTCTCTTCAATTTTACTACAACCCCAGCATAACAGACTGTCTCTATCCATCTCTAGAAAAGACATTTTTAGGCGTTTGATTTCTAAGTCCAACAAGTACTGGATCGTTTAATTTACTTTTCCTGACTGTTTTCGAAGGAATAATCTTCGAAGTCTTATTCGGTATTAGTCTTTCCTCCTGCAACTTTCTAAATCGATGCAGTACAAATTAATAATTCGCTTTTCTGTAGTAGATCTACCATTCATGCATGGCATCAAAATTATGCTCATTATCAGGTACCATAATGAAATTAAAAATAAATCCTTTTTCCTGCTCCAATCTCAGATTCTTCCGGCATATTAGCATATCCAAATCTTGTAAATTCACCATACAACGGATCTTGTATTCGGAGGAGAAATAAGTCTAGTCAATCTAACCTGAGTTCAACATGTGCTAAGGAGAACTCATGTTATTATTGTTATTTTGATTAGCATTGAGATTGTTGTACTGCATTGAGTTATTGTTATTGTTGTAATTTGAAGTAACTTAGTTTGCAGAAGGTACTTAATTATTTGAATTTGACAGATGATTGCTGTTGAGATACGCTAAATGAAGATTATTATCGCTTCCTTGTCTCATAACCATTCCAGTCCTACTGATTAATGCTCCATTTAGATTCCCACCATTGCCATTATTGGAATTTGGAGAAGGTGATCTATTATATTGATTAATCTATCCAATATTTGAGTTTAAATCTATGCTATTGAATTATCTGTTCAATCGATCTAATATCTACGTATCTGAAACGGTATTGCTCTTCTTTTCTCTGATTTTTCCCAAATCATTAAACTGTTCTTGCTACTTATTCTATTCATTCTTCTGGTATTACGACAGAAACGAACTAGATTTATTATATGATTTCGGTGTATTCCCTCCCCCACCTCCTTGCTAAGAGTTCAAAACTAGCTTTGCACTTAGTTTCTTAGATTGCTATCTACTGAAAAACTTATTTCCATTGGAATTAGTGTGATTTCCAGGGTAAATAAAGTAATTCTAGACTTTGTTGGTGTCTTAAATGAACGCTTAAGAGTGAACATGCATAGAGCTTTTTTCACTGTTTTGTCTATCAATTTGCTACCCTGTCGCTGGAGGGTTAGCTGCTTTAAAAATCGATACGGCAGATGTAATTTAGCAGATATCATCCAACGTTGCAGTTTTGAAATTCACTTTGAGCATGTTCTCTTTCGTATGCTAGTTAATAGCTCTCCGCTCTTCTATGAGAGTCAATCTAGCCTTCTATGCTCTCCTTTCGAAGACTTTATTCAGTAACTCACTTCCGTTTGAGTTTGGCTTATGATACGGCTCCTCAAAGTTATTGAAAAGAGCATTATTCCCAGAATTATTGTTATTTTTGTTATTCTGTTCCTCGAAAGAGCTCCATGGAAAATTATGATTCATAGCCCCTTTATTGCTGTGGATTTCATCAGAATGCTGCTGGCTATCTGTGAATCTCTTTCTAGCTTCTTCGTACCTGCATATATCTTCTGTTTTCCTTCTTTCTTCCATTAAATTTTTCATTTCTTCTAATGTGAATCTTGGTTTTTATGCTTTTTAAGTTTCTCCTTGATTGGATATTTTCCTTTGTGTTCTCTTCGAATCGGTGTAGACATCGTCATCATCAAGTTAGATAGATGTATCCGACCCTTGATGGATATTTTTATGTTTATGTTTATGCTTATTATGCTTCGGTTTGTTGTTATCTTCTTAGATTTCAGAACTGAATGCTGAATCCACGACATTCAGATTTTTCTAAGATACTAGAATATCTTCACTTTAATCGATTTTTTTCCTTTGTTCTAAAATATTGTTGCTCGCAGAAGAAGTAGATAATTTAGATCGATTTGGTTGTTTTTCTCCAGGACCCATTTAAGATACTGATTTCAATGCTTATGAAGCACGCAATGGGCTTAGTATATCTTACACTGAAGAACTGTAGCTTCTTTGTCGTGCAGTTGGTGAATCATTTCCTGATTCTGGATTCATCACACTGCCGAGATTCTTAATTGTCTTATGATCAGTTATTTTACTGCGAAGAAGCTCGTCTTCTCGTTCTTGAATCACAAACAGACCTTCCCCACTCGAACTTAGTTTCTCGGCAGGTTGGGAAATACCTAAAATATTAAGAATGCTGTTATTTCCATTGCTGAAGCTGTTTCTTTTGATTGGTGGACTTCCTAAAGCGCTCCCTATATTCTTCGGCTTATTCTGCTGGAAAATGTCAATTCTCAAAGGTGGTGCGAGCTATTTTTAAGTATTGTCTATTAGATCTTTGTCATTTTTGACTTCAAAAGAACTATTGTGGTCATAATTATTATTAATATCTTCAAACATATGTCTAGGTTCAGGTGATTCTACTTCTACAGCAGTTTCAATGTCATTTGGTTCGTCTAGAATCGAAAGCAACTCCTAAATCACATGCTCTTTATCCAAATCAAATATTATCTCCTTTGCTTATGCTTGTATTTCATAAATATGGTACAATGGCTTAAAAATTGAGATTTTCTTTCGTTACTGAAAACTACGCTGGTTCACTTGAATTTCTTCTTAGGATAATCTTGGCCTACCAACAACTGGATTTACAAACGGACACATATTGAGTTCATGCTGAAAATCACCACAAGATTTGCAGAATAGCTTTAGATCTTAGGTCTTAGAATTTAGGATAGCTTCGTCACGGGTCAGTGCATATCTTTCCTATTGTTAGCAAAACCAAGACAGTAGAATTTCAGGTTATTTGTTTAGAAAACTTTTCAAGAATTGTGAATTTTATAATATTTGTTTTTTTGTTTTTTTTTTACATAATCCAGTGGAAAATCAGTGAGAATTGAGATTAAGTCTTTATATTAAATGTATGATAGAACTGTAACTCCATTTGACTTAGCACTGTATGGGTTGCGTTTCCCAAGGAGGAATGATTCGTATCCAAATACGGATTTTTTCTTTAAAAAAAATAAACACAAATTAAAAACAAAACAAATATTTCCCAGACACAACAATCGGGATTATTTCTTCAATGGTATAACTTACTTGTAGCGTGAGTATGCTCATACTCTTCAATGTTTTGGTCTTTTCTTTTTTGGTTGTCACAGGTATACTTAACTCCACTTATCCAGAAGCGACATAATAAATGCAGTCATTCGTGTCATTCTCCAGAAATATTGGCTCTTCAGGAAACAAAACCTTCTATTTGATTGACAGTGAAATGATCTTCTTGCATTCCGGTGAGAATATCTTCAACAGGAAGATTTCCTCTATGACTGCAGCATTCACATCCTGTAGAACTTCCTCTTTGAGAAGCGTAGGCAGAGTGTCGAAGATATTCTGCCTGTTTCCCTGCTTTTACTCATTCTCATATTAAAGGTACTCGTAGTATTTTCTAACTTTATGCTAGAGAAGGAGTGAAAGCCCTCGTTTATTCATCTCGTTATTGATCCCATGCATCATTTTATTGTAGGCTTATTTTTTGAGTTCCTCGTTTTTGACAATCTCACTGATTTACGAGAAAGTATAAGCGAAGATACTCGTCGCCATAAGCGCTACACATATCATGAATCCTTTCTCAACAAGACTAGCTGGGGTTATGTCACCATATCCGACTGTGGTCATGGTAATTATTATATAGTAAAATGACAGCAGATACTTTTCTCCGAAAGGTAAATCCTCATATGAATATTTCGCCAGCCAAGAATCAGATTGGTTTTCTTTCAGTCCGATGAGAAGAAACAAGCAGCTTGTGATGTGAGCTAACAAGACAATGACGCATTCAAGTTTAATGAGTTTGAGCCAATTCAGCTAGGAAGTGCTAATCTACAGTTTGGTTTCAATATCTGTGAGTTTTGATGGGATATCGATGTATTTGAAGAAAACTACATAATCTAAGTATTGTTTAGTTTAATCGGAGTATGCGTTCTATGATGATTGAAAGATCACGAGCACCAACACATCCTTTCTGCATTAGATTCCAAAAATGAAATGAAATTTGCGTTTTTTCATTGGATAAATTAGAGATGAATATGTACATGAAATTCCAGAAATAGTCCTTGAATATTTTGATCCGATTCGTTATTGCAACGCCATTTTCGTAGATTGCCTGAGACAGATAGAATATGAGATTTAAAAACAATTTATTAAACTATTCAAAGAAATATCTCAGCCACTGAGTATGTGGAAAAATTACTGAATTGAGATTTATGATTATATCAAGCGTAAGCAGAAACTGTACGCTTGATCTGTTAAAGAATTCAATCTATGAAAGCTGCCCAAATCGGCTCACATGCTCAATCGGGATAGTTATGATCAAATAGAATGTCAAGAGCACAATGAAAATATCCCTGTGTGATGAAATTACAATAAAAATAGTATTTTTTCATTCTGAACTACTTTTTTATCTTTAAATATGTTTACCACAACAATTTGAACATCGATTCCTATTTATTAAACAAAAATTATTAGTTACACTCTTTAGTTTCTGTATCCCCTCTCCCCTCTAATAAATACCATCCAAACTCCCAAAATGAATATTACTTGCTTCAAGATATACTGACCTTATAAGATCTACTGCACTTTGTCGTTCACCTTGGTATCTATTTAAGTGGCAAGTATGAATAAAATGAACAACAGAAGTTAGATTTATTAGTAAGTTAATTATTTAGATATTTTTATTATTTTTTGATGGGTATTTTGTTTAGAACCCCTCCCTTTCCCTCAAATTTTGGTGGAAAAATTATTCTTACTTCTCAATAGGTAGATCAATTTCTTGAAGAACGTACTTTTCTAATGATCAAAAAAACAAAAGCAGAATCATAAGTTCAATGATGAGTAACTTTGGGAGGAAATGAAGAGTAATGAAACGCAAATGGGAGGAGGTTTCTTTAATTTAATTATTCTCGTAATAATTTTTAAAATTTTTGAAAAAACTACTTCTGCGAAAATTTGTTGATTTTGATGTATGAAGTAACCATAATCCGAAGATAAATCATTAATTATCCTGAACTGCTCCCTCTTTAGATGTCTGAATCTTGCACTAGGCACTCGCGTGATTAGTGCTTACACAAATCTTCTTTTGATAAAGTTCACTTTGTTCCAGAAAAAAAAGTTCCTGAATTTTTTTCCATCATGATTTTAGTTCAATGCGCGAAGAGGTTTAGAAGTAGTGCTAGCTAGACTACTGTTATTGACATTTAAATCGATTTGACTTTGTTAAGTTAGTTTATTATTCGTTGGAGCTATGATCTAAGGATCAGTAGATGCTATCTTCGGTGTATTCATTTGATTTTATGATCCTTCTTGGATTATCTTGTTTAACGGTGATTTTGATTAACCAGGGTAGCTTATGGCGATTTCCTATGTATGAACGAAGCTGTTATCATCGTTTTCTTATCTAGACTGGGGGTCCTAAGTGCGAAGTATCATAAGTGAGTCTTCAATAGCTCGATTTGGCCTAGTGTTAAGTATCTAACCATTGTTTGTTGGTGAGAAACAAATATTAGTTAAACGATTCGTTAAAAGTAGACTTTCTTCAGCAGCTTAGACTGCATTTCTATCGCTACTACCTTAGACAAATAGTGTCGATGCATTCCCTAAAGTATTCTTAAAATTATTATTATCATTACTACCTGTAATAGTACATTGTTTTTCGTTAGGAAATGTAAATGTAACTTTATTCCCAAGAACTTAAGAAGATTTATCGTTTGAACTTTAGTGCAAAAGAATTCCAGGAAGTGAAAAATTCAACTATTATGTATTCTTCTCAGCTGTCGATTTATCATCAGCGCTGTTAAAATCAAGAGAGCATCGCATTAGCGTAGGTACATCCTCTTAATTGAAACGAAAGGGAAATTCACCTGGATTAGGATTCTCAAAGTATCGTTTGATTTGTTCTTAACCATTTCGCAGTACACCCTGTTCTTTCTCAGAATTAGCAGACAAATCCATAATGAGTTTATCTTGCTTTTTCAATCGTTTTTGTTGTTGTTATTGCTACTACTCAGAATTATCAAAGAGAGTTAATTAGATTAATTCTGTGTGGGCAACAAAAAACCCCAATCAATAAATCAATCTTGGTTTGTTTCCTTTTCCACTTATTTCCTTTCTAAGCTCTTCCCTCTCCAGCAAGTATTCTTTACTCTTTCGGTCAATTTGTTATGGACTTACTTTTTTTTGCCTATTGCTCAAGAAAATCAAAGAAATTTCTGAAGAAAAAAATTAATAATAAGTAGTTTTATTAAAATAACCGTAAATTCATTTATGCTTCAAAATGAAATATAAAATACCCCTCAATCTAAGATTAAGTGAGAAACTAAATTAATTGCCCCCCCCCCCCCCCTAAAACAAAGTCTCTAATACAATCAGTGAAACAGACCCAAAGATATGAACAATCTTAAAGGATCAAACATTTTTGTTGATGTTAAAAAATAATAAATGGTTAAACTGCACTTCAATCACTTATCCTCGTTAAATCATAAATTCTTAGCTATTATTTAAATAAGTAATAATTAATTCTGTATTTTCTTTGTTTTAAATGAGAAATTCTTAACTTCTTTGGTTTTCTTATGTTGTCCCTTCGCTGACTGAAATCTTTGATGAAAAATTTCAAATCGAAAGTAAATATCTCTCCCCTCTCATCATTATTAATTCTCAAGAGAACACACACCTCTCAACTTCACACACAAAAACTGATTTCGTCTAAGAGTTAGAACAAAAAAAAGAAGAAAAATAACAACAATATGCTTATCTGTTTAACTATTCACAGTATCTCACCTTTATCTCTCTTTCTTGAAGATATGTATCAACCTTCCACTCTACAACATTTCTGCTAAGAAATACAAGAACATCACAAATAATTTGTACATACATTTAAAAAATAGTTTTGTAAACAAAATTATTCAAGGAATTCAATCATTTTAGTTAGATTTCTTCATCTTGTGTTTGAAAAATTATCATCTGCTTGTGTGTGTATTCCTTCCTTCCTATTTCTTTTCACCAGCACGTGGAGTAATATGTAATTCCACTTATGTCATTATCCTCCTCTTCACTGTAATTCTCACCATTCTACCTTTGCTTTTTGTTTTTCAAATGAATCTGCTTTTTTCCATCTTAAATTCTCCCATTTCCTCTTGATCCCCATGAAGATGTCTATTACTATTACTACTAGAAAGAAGTTATAAACATTTAAGTCTGCAGATGTCCAGAAGCAAGTTCAAATGCAAGAGCTACATTGATGTTATTCACTGCACTCGTTTCAATGTAGCTACTTGCACCATTAATGTCTGCAAGTCTTTTCAGAGTCTAAGAAGGGTTCTGTGTAGCATGCTAAGGGTGCGTCTGTCTTGAATTTAATGTTTTGGAAAAATTAGCTGAAGTTGAAGATGGTTCACAATCATTCCCCTGTGAAGACTACTATTGCATCTGTTCAACATAATACTGATGCTAGGAATACTTAATGATATCATTCTTCGCACCTACAAGTATCATAGCAATAACAGACGAATTCCTTTTCACATCTTACAGCAGTTTCTGAATGAATTACTAAGTCTCCTACGGCTTCAAGATCAAATCCGCTAAATCACAGACAACTATCACACTGCACTTCAGCGATTCTATTTCCTTCTTCTACTCTTCTTAGTTATCTAAACTCCCATATGAACCTATCTCTCTTAAATCCTCACACTCCTTGATGATAAATCGTGAATTGCTATGATCTACAGTTACAATATTCTTTTATATCACTTCCTAATGTTGTTGTTGTTGCTGCTGCTTTCGATCACTTTCACTGCTGTTTTTCATAAACGCTTCAATCAACGAACTTTTGCCACTCCCTTGCTGTCCAATCACACAGACATGCACGTCAATAAGCTTCTCCTCTCCTTTCATTAATCCACTCCCGAAGCTCATTTCCACGTACCTAAGGGCGTGAAAGTGCGTGTGTTGGAAGTTTCTCTTCAGAGTGTCAGTCAGTACCTTCTAGCTCTCTTTTTTTTTTGCTAAACAATCTCCCAGAAAAATATTATTAATTATAATTTCTTTTTACTACAACAACAATACAATAACTACACACCAACACTTAATCGTTGAGCTCTCTCTCTCTCTTAGTAAACTTATCTCCCTTATTATAAATGTTTTACTATGTGAAATGAACCTTCATGGCATTAACAACACTAAGTATATTATAAATAAACCAAAAATAGAGCATATCACGTTGGAGGAGATGCCCTTGTAATAAAAGGATTCTCAGATAAATCAGCTGTTTTGAGTCGATATACCATGTCAAGTGCTTTGATCGCTGAGGGAATCACAAGAGAAGAAGAAAGTTATTCATTTTATGACTTGGTATCTTGCAATCTCTAGATTTCCCTACTAGATTCATGCAAATCTTTATTTGTCCCTTTCAACAATGAACTTCTCAATCCTTTATCATAATCAATCACAGTAGTCACAAACTATTTGAGGTAATCAGCTTCTTAACTGCATTCTTTTGATATAACTAGATTTATCTTTCCAAAAGATGTCTTCATGAATTCCTAATATTCCTTGAGTTTCTAATTAATATTTGCATTCAATCTTTTAGTTTGAGTAAGTTCTTGATCTTGCACTTCAAATCTCTACTCGAACTCTTCATTCTTACTTAACTCTAAATCTCTCTCTTATCTCACAGCATCTAATTGTCTTTTCAGATGTGTTACATATTCGAGAAGTTCTCTTGATTCTTTTGCAGTGCTGCTGATTTATTAATTCAGCTGCTAGGATTAATTCAGTGGAACCTAATTGAAGACTCGGAAGGTCTAGCTTGATCTACAAGGATTGCTACCTACGATTAAGGAGCATTTCTGGCATTGATTGATTATCTCAAGCAGCTTTTCAATTTCTGAATCTAATTTTAAACAATTCTAGCATGTGCTGGAGGCTGTTTTTTAAATCGAAATATTACTGGAACTACCACTCTTTCGTCGTGTACAATTCGTCTGTTTAATGTCATGTTATGGATTGGAACATTAATCTAAGTTCCGATTACTTAGACTCAGAATGCCTAGAGATTGTTTTTGAAAATCTTACTTCTTCTTTTATTCTTAGTTGTTTGATAATAATTACTCCTATTATTACTAGTATTAGTATTTCTATTCCAGATAGATGTCTTGTTAGTTATGTTAAACCATTCTTGACTATTGCTATTACATGATTCTCAGATGATCACTAACTGTTCTTGAAATAGGATTGGAATGCGTATTTATCATATTATTTTGATTATTATTATTTTTATCATTATCATTCTCAGGAATACCTCCTGATTGCGATCGATCCATAAATCCCTTATGTTTTGATGATCCTTTAGTAATTATCTCTGGATTTTTCCCTAGATCTGTTAGAATCATATTGTAGATTGACTGTTCCTTTACATGATTAGCATGACTTAAATTATTACGTGTTTTGTTCCTAGTAAAGTTTAAGTCATTACTGGTTTGATTTCGTCGATCGGAGGGATAACTAAGATCATATGTGTTAGTACTATCACGAAAATCTTGGTTATTGTATCTGATATTTGAATTCTAATTATTTAGATTATTATTATCATTATCATTTATTCTTGGATTGTTTTAACCATTTCGAACTGCTTAGAAATATGACTGTTACTTTTACATCTAAGGAGTTCCAAAGTAGGAATATGATTGGTTTTAGGATATTTACTTATTAGGGGAGAGAGGATTATTGTTTGAGATATTTCTTGTTTATTATAGGTTATTATTTGAAACGATCACCTGATTTGGGTTGTTTTAGCACTCAATAAATGAGGTATTTTTCATTGCTGAGGATGATTACCCTGCTGCTGCATAAGGTGATCTCGAACGGGAGAGGATGTTCTTTACGTAGCTTATGCTATTATTGCTGTTGTCTGTAATCCTTCTGTTGGTTCTTGTTGGTGTCAGAGGATGCTTGAGAGGATTATATTATTACTGTCCGCTGGTATTTGTATCTAAAACTTGATTGGATATTTTGGTAGAAGGGTTTACTGGATAAATGGCGTTCTGGAGATTGATAGTTTTGGAAGCTGAAAAGATGAAATCATTGCTAGTTTTCTCATTTAATCTACTACTACTATTTGTTGTCTATCCAATGGGTGATTTACATGGACTTTTTGAAGCGAAAACTACTCCCTTCATGGATACATTGCTCATCAGCAATCAAACAAAATTTAAAGAAAATCGAGATTTTCGAAGATTTTAGCTGGAATAATTGATAAATTATCCTAGCAGCTGAAATCTCTTTTTTCTCAAGAATACTATATCAACTATTTTTCTCTCTCTCTTAAGATTGGAAAAATTCTTTTCTTAAGCTCTAAAGCACTCTTCCAAATAGAGTCGTTTCACAGCTAAATTCGAATCTTAATCTTAACTACTTATTCAAAGATATTTCCAAAAATATAAATTTTCTTCAACCATTTTTGCTTATTGTTATGTTACAAATAGTCATTTCAAAAAAAAATTAGGATTATTTTCCACAAACAAGTACTCATGAAATATTAAATCTCAATATGAATAACTCAAGGGATTTCTTAAAACCAGTCAATCACTTGAGACTTGCTAAACCAAAAAGAAAAAAAAGAGAAGAACCATGTGTGTGTGTGTTCCTTACTTTTAAGAATAAGTTTTACTGGAATATAATATTTCACAGTATCGACTAATTATTATTATTATTAGTATTATTATTGTTATTCATCCCCATATTGCGATCAGCTGAAACATTACTACGATTCATTTCATTCGTCTTCGTTTAGCTGTACACAAGATTATTCGTGAAAGGAACATTACCAATATTAGAAGGCTATGACAAAAAGTTCTTCTATGACTGCTACTGCTATTACTATTATTACAGTAGCCCAATCTGCATTTGTTCTGTCTCAGTTTCCTCATTTTAGTCACTCAAATAAGGCTCCACTTCGTCTATGAAATCGCGATCACCACTTTGCATGATAACATTCACAACATCCGAAAACATCTACTTGACTTAAATCAACTGAGATTCAAACCCCGAACAAGTTAGTCTCAAGCGAACTGCGTCATCTTCTTTAGAGCGCACCTCTCTTTTTAAGTTATCTCTCTCCATTTCGATGTTCCCTCTCTCAACCTGAATAAACAAAATAACAGCATTAGTATGCATCACACATGCACCACACCAGAACATATTTTGAATCATTTTACTGATAACTTGACAAGTTTATTATTAAGATCATCTAGTTTATTCTGCAGCTCCTTAGACTTCGTTGTAGTATCTGTCCCTTCTTTATTCAGATACGACTACAAAGCAATCTTCGCTTGTTACAATTTCGCTGTCAATTCCTTATTATCTTTCTTAAGTCCATCAAACTCTCTCGATGTTTTCGCTAATTCATGATCACCCTCTGTCTTAGCTCGCCTTAAATCGATTAATTCTAACTCCCTATCCTTTTTCGTTCTTGCATTCTCCTCCGTTAGTTCCTTAATTCTACTTTTCAATTCACTCTCCGTTTATTAACTTCTCACAGCTTAATCTTAAAGTTATTTCTACAACGACAGCGCGTATTCGTTATCTCCTTCGAGCTTATTGTTCTTTGTTGATAATTACCTGTAATATTCGACATCTTTTTATCTCCTATTGAGCTCACTTTGAAGATCTTTTGTTCGTTGCTACTCTTCAGCTAAACTCATCTCTAGATCTTTAACTTTCTTCTCCCAGACACTCTTTTCACGCTCAAATCGTAACGAAATCTCTGATTGAGCTTAATCAGTTGTATTACGAAGTTCCTTCAGCTAACGCTCTAAATCATCACTCCTCTATAATGAAACAATAAAAAAGCATAATAAGTTAAAAGAATTGTAATTTTCTGGTAGCTTTGACTGTATCAGGTTAGTAAGTTATTTACACTGTCTTTCGGTTAAAGGCTCTTTAATTATTTGATTTCTTCGTTGAGTTTAACTATCAACGCTTCTTATGCTGAGGAGTTGTCATTTTAAGCTAATCTCTTGGAGGACATATCAGATGGGAACATTGTCGATGGAGATTGTTAGCTTTCCAGAGTTGTAATCCTTGATTTTGCTCGTTGGTTATCGTTTTTAAGGTTATCGCACTGTGATTTCAACTGCCAGAATCAAACAAAAAAAGTAAATCAATTATTATGTGAACCATATTCTTATTACTCCTTCATTCTCCACTATGAGCTCCTGTATTTTCGTTCTTAAAGTTGTGTTTTCTTCTTTTTGTTACTTGAATAAGTTCCTCATTTCGGATTAGCTACTCAAGTCAGAAGTGAGATTTTAACTACCTTTGAGACTATTACTGATATTATACCCAGAATTATTACTTGTCTAAGTGTTAAAACCAGCTCCAAACGCAGGTTAAAATGCTTTATTCGCATCTGCGGATAACTACCTTTGTTGTTATAAGAGCTATTACTGCTAGAACTCATTGTACCCTCTAGCTGAAGTTGGAGGTTCTTAGGTGTAAGCAGATGACGATGAAGATTGAAATTACTATTATTTAGATATTAATTGAGATTAATTATTCCCGAATGTGACTGTCTTGCTTTCAACACGACTTATTGGTGAAACAGATCCTGGTTATGGAAAAATTAACATAAAAATAAATGTGGATAGAGTTTCATTTAAGAATTACTAAAATATCAAGGAATATTGTTGTAATTTACTATCTTTGAATAATGAAATATCCTTGATTTAGCTATTATTATCCATAGTTGGAAGCATTGGTGACACATCCCTGCCTCTGATAGAGCTAGCAGCTTATTTCTATTTGTTCGGTCTTTTTCCCATCAACGAATCAATCAAAATTAAGAAAAGAAAAAAATAATTGAAAAAATTATCATTTCAAAAAAATCTACAAACTCTTTCAATAAATTATCTCTTTTTTTCATACCTTTCTTCCTCTTCTTCTTCGGGTTTGTTGTAATGGGAGTAATCGCCTAGTTCATGAACTCTGATTTCAAAGTACAACTTTGCTTAGGGATCTGGACATTTCTACAAAGGTAGGGTCTCTTTTTAGCTTAGAATTTCATTCGTAGCATATTATGCAGCATCAAATTCAATCTTTCCAGCAGTTTTCACTGTTTTCTAGTGCTTGATATTAATCTGCAGCTCAGCCTGTAAAAGACAATTTTTGCATAAAGAATTTATTCTGTTGCCTTGTAGTTTATTGAGTTTGGTTTTGATTTTTACGATTTTGGAGAGAAATTCCTGCTTCTTTTCATCCCAATAGAGCTTCGTTGGTACAGATATAACTTGTTTGTCAAATCTGGCAACTTTGTCCTTTAAAACAACTGGGTTCTTTAGCTCACATTTGTGGTCACCTTTTGAATATTTCCAAAACCAAAAACAAGGGTTGGTTGAAGATTATTTTTAGAATGGTTTCGAAACCGAATTCCACATGCTAAAAAACTAAAGTTTTTAATGGAAAAACGCCCTTCAATTCCTGCCTATTTGCCTGCATACACCCACTACTGATAATCCTCCTATTATAAATATTCTACTGAGAAAATATGTAATTGAGTACCTCTCTTCAAGGTGACGGAGATCTAGCAATCAGGGACGATGACATTCATTTGCAATTTGAAAAGCACAATGTCAATCTAATATGGAATCCCTTTTGTTCCGAATCTCTTAATAAATCTTGACATTTTATATGTATCTCACTTCAAACCTACTGGATTTTACACTACTTTTGCGTGACTCTTTTACTTCCTTCTCTATTCGATTTATATCTACTTTAAAGTCTTCCTTTGACTGTTCTGAATAAAAAACGATCCTTTCTTCCTTTCGTCTCTGTTGTGCACTTGATTCAGCGAATTATTCTATCTTAATAATAAATAGTTCGAAAAATCCAAATTATTAGATTCTCCAGATCACATCATCAATATTGAACGGTAGAATCTTAAAAATATCTATTTCAAAATCTTGTATTTTTTGTTGTTGATATCTCAGAAATATTATTTTAACTTTTTTATTCAACACTTCCATTCAATCCAAGAAATGTATTAAAAACCTTCAGTTGTCGATACATAAAACTAAAAAGATTTTATTGAATTTTGAAAAAAAAATTCATAATGATCATAATTACTAATTTAGATTTGATTTTTCAGAAAATATATTATTGAACAGAAATCGAAAATATAAACATCCATTTAAGCCAGTTTTTTTATGCTTAAAGCGTTATTTAATACCTTTAAGTTTCTATCAAAAATTTTCATTCTTAACCTTTTCACAGACCAAAGTTTATCTGGTTGTTTTTTTTGGGGGATATAAATAAAGCTGTTGTAGACCATTTTTCAAATTTTACTCTTCCTTTTTCCGAGTTAAGCATAGATTTCTTGGATGAGCTTATTTTCTTTATTTTCTGCCTTGAGCATACCTAGTTGATTGCAGAAGAAATGGTCTAAATAAACATAAGAAATATTCATTTTTCTGAGAACTTTCGTTTTTAGCTGCTAATCTCCTGATCTTTAATTCTCTTAAATTGACTCATATTAAGGAAGAATTTCAATAACGAACGGAACAGGAACCATTTATTTATTCTTGAATTCCCAAGATTAAACGAAGAAATCCACTTCTAACACTTCGATTCTATGTGATTTCGTGAATTTAGCTGCTCCAGATTCCAGCAGAATACTATTGATTATCTACAAATCATGTTCTTTTTTGTGATTAAAATTTGTTTATTGTGATTACTAGCTGTTTAGAGAGTTATTAAGAATTGCAAGCTACTTTTGATAAAGTTCCTCAAGTTATTTTGTTTTCAGCTCCTCCACATTCAGGATATGTTTTAGCACACATAAACAGAATCCTGTGTTGAATTCTTTCCCAGCAACGTCCAGTGTAAGGTGTAGAGGCACATTTGAGTTAATTTACTTTAAGAATTCCTTTAATTCAGGATTTCCAAATAAGCATGCTGATTTGATAATCGTGCAAACCGCGGAATAATTCAATTCAAGAAACTTACTCTATTTCTTCAGCTCATTCATGAGTAGCATCACAGTTGGTTGAGACGAAGATACACCTAGAATATTGTACAAATTCAAGCAAGCTATTATCTATATATTTTGCATTTCCATTAAATTATTTGTAATGAATTCATCGATGATCTTAAAGCTAGAAAGACCTTTCGTAGATTCTAAAATAAATTAAAGATTCTTCGAATTATTCTATCCACCTTCACTCACGTGAATATTCCCTAGATTCTCAGGGACATCACTCCAAGTTGAAGGTTTAGGCAATGCACAAGACGAAATGAATCCATAGGATGTGTATAAATATTTCAAAATGGCATTAAAATCATTCACAGAAATCGATTTGGATGCTATTAAATCATAAAATGTAGCTAGGAATATCCTGTACAGATAAGGTGATCCTCGCTTAGATTTTGCGAATATTGAAATCAGCACTTTCAAGAATTACACATTTCTAGATCGCAATAGCAAAGGTAAGTTTTATCTATAAATCGAAGGTTAAAGAAGCAACATCTCAATGTACTAAGAACAACTCTTAAAGAGCTCCATATCGTTCATAAAATAACCCAGAAATTAAACTAACTTTTTTTGATTTATTTCCGATGCATCTGCTTAGTCTAATATCTTCCTAATCCATTCTTTTAAGACCTTCTCATCGAATGCTTTAATATCATTATTCGTTTTATGTCGCATGCACCATCCAGAAAATACTGAAATTATCTCGTACAACGAGAAATTCATCCAATTCTGCAAGCAAGTTAAATGCACAGCTTCGATTAATTTTGGATCGAGCAAACAGTCTAAGAAATCTTTCCGCGCTAGAGTCATAGCTTAGAAAATCGTCCTCGAACCATATCTCCAGGGCGCTTCGTTGACTTGATGCATTGGGTATTCCAGCACATTCAATAATTCGATGCGATGCTTTTCACTTAATTCACCAATCGAAAATGTCTTTATTTTTAGATAGCAATGGAAACCAACATTTAATTTAGTTTCTTCATATTCTTGCTAGCTGATTTTATGGATTGTCTCTGTAATGTATTAATCCATTTCAGTGGTGGTGATTGTTTTCTTAAGTCGATTATTAGAGGTTTGGTCTTTAGATTAGAATAACGAAGAGTCTCCTGTGCTGAGTTCTTTAAGAAGTTCTTCATTTATTGATGAATCCATCGATAATTTCTAGCTGTCTGAAGGCTATAAAGGTGATGAACTTGATGTCAATATGAGTATTTTATCATTATCTGTTTCTGATTATTTTTCTGGATTTTTATGTTTCGATTCTTCTCGAGTATGTTTGCTATTACTATTGATTCGATTTCCATTTTTACCATGCTTTCGTTAATAAGTCTAAAAGTCCTTCTAGTTATGTTGACTGGGTAAGAATCTATGAAAATAAGATCCATTCTTATTATCTCGTGGCTCTTTCTAGCTTAGAACCTATTCTTGATACTTCCTATGCAGTTATCTATCTGTTTCATTCTTATATCTTTGTGATTCCTTCTCTTTGTCTGTGAATTGTTCATTGACTTTTAAACCATTTAGGGTACCAGTTGTTGTTTTATTTGCTTATTTAGAAAACATTTGGGTTGGCAATCTAACTATTGACATCATTCTCTTGCAAGCTGTTGAGGATGGCTTAAAGGATAGCATTATTGGAAGAACAAACAAAAAATGATTTTTTGAATTTTCCAGAAGCTTAGAAAGAAAACTAGAGACAAATTTAATTGTTTGATTTTTTTTTGAATGCTTAAGAGTAGGGTATTCAAAGGATTAAAGGAAGGGATATTATTTGTGGATTTTTAATTTATTTATCAAAGTATTGCACAAAAGAAATTATTAGTATCTTTGATTATCAAATAACTAACTTTTTTTCTTTATTTTATTCAAATGAAAAAATAGTATTTTTCACTAACAAAACATGGATAAAAATAGCAAAAAAAAAACAATAAAATAAACATATTAATCATTAATAAGAAATATCCAATTGAAATTATTGTAACTATTTTTAAGTTGTGTGAATAATTTATTTCTTTATCAAAAATAACTTAAATATATTTCATAGTTTATTTCATGAAAGATTGACTCATCTATTGTGAAAGAATACTCTGCAACCAATTCAAGTGTATCAGTACTCAAGATATTTTCGCTTGGTAGTTGTAAAATCAAAAGTAGATAATGAAATTATATTTTCACATATTTTAGCGTAACTGCTTAAGTTCTTTTATCAAGATAAAAAATCCCATCTTTATTCGAGTAAGATTATCTGCGGTTATTAGTTGTCGAAATTCGCTATTCGAATTTCAGAGTTAAAATAGAAATGTTTCTATGATCTTAAGCCCCTTAAAATCCTCTTTGCTTTATTCATTCTAGAACCTTTGAAAACTGTACTTTTCTCTTTTTCAAAAAAATGAATAACCATTGATTCAAATTCATTCATTTTTACATTAAAAGCAAAGAAGTTTCTTTCCCTAATATTTTAAGCTAACTGTTATTCATAATTTGAGAGAGCTTGTTTCTCTTTACTATTAAAAAAACATATCTTCTGCTACTTTTTACTTTTATTAGTAAATTATTTAAAATGATCTCAACTTATATCATAAAAAAAGATCTAAGCATTGCTCTAAATACATAATAGAGAAAATGGTTGCATATTTTCTGAATAAAGCTATCTCACTCTAAAATGTTATCTTAGCAATTTAAATCCGTTTCATTTACAAAAGAAAGCAATCATCTTTAGATTGAAAGATATTTGATTTTTTGTCATATTTTTCTTATTTCTTCCTTCTTGGGAGATCAGCATCTTCTGATTTAGTAAAAATACTTCTAAGGTAATGCTGATAAGCTAGCTGATTTGTCATTAAAAATCAAATAAAATAGCTATTTCCCGCACTTTAAAATGCCTGAGGAAGTATCATATCTATCTTATCTTCTGGCAAAGAGATTCTGATAGATTTGAATTTGAATTATTTAAAATCAATGTTCTATGAAGGAATAGATTGTTAGAATTATGGAATAAAGTACGTATCTGTTGCATAAAACTTGCAAGGCAATGTTGAAATAGCCTCTAAAAGTTTGATCTTTTTCAGAGAACCGATTGAATTAGGGAATAAACAATCACTGTAACTCAGAATCTAAAAAACTTATGAGATTAGATAAGTGGATTAATTTCATGTGAAAGACCTAATACTGCAGGGTAATTTGAAATTTAAGATTAAAAAGGATATCTATCAGAAAGGTATCTCAAACCATGTCAAACTGGCTTACATGCAAGGATCAAAGCATACTAAAAACAAAAATTATTTTTTTATTTTTTCTTCAAAAAAGTAAGAAAGTTAAGGAAATGAAAAGCACTTAAGATGCTATGTTTCAATCTGAAAATAATCCTTTCAAGATGGTGAAAATTACAATATCAATAAACAGCCGTGAATGACAAACAAAATGCAAAATTCAGGCCGTTATTGTTATTTTTTTATTGAAAGCAGTGAAGGAAGGTAGGGAGGGAAATAAGGGTGTGGAATTTCAAAAAAAAGTTAAAAAAAGTAATGAAAGTTTCATTAGAAAAAAAAAGAGATTACCATATGAAATTAGTTGGAAACTAGTGTGAAAAAATCATAAATAAAAATTAGAAAAAAAAATAATTAAAAAGCCTTCTTATCAATTTTCTTCTCTTTTGAAGGAATATGCTTAGAAACTTAGAAACTGGAGAATCCATGGTTGAAAGAGTAGTCTTCCCTATCGAGGAACTAAGTTAATCTAAGAAAACCTATTTCTGCGGGTTAGACTTTGGTACTCCTTGTTCGAGCTAAAAATCCAGACCAACTCCATTGTATTTTTCAAATAACTCTTCAGAAAATGAAATCTAAGAAGAATGCTCGTCTACTTCTACTGATGTCTTTAATAGTTCAAAAAAATACCAAATAAACAACATTAACCACCGATGCACTGAAGATGCAGGTGATGAGGATACTTATGGATCTCTAAAAAATCACCAGGGTGCTATGAGATATAAGTATAATGGAGCTTTAAAGAGCGATTATCAAGATAAGCCTTGGGGTTTCTAGTGCTAAGCTGAGTCATCTTCATCTTCTTCACTGGAAAATAATAATGAAAACGAAATAACCGAAGCAAAGGACATTCGTTTTTCTGACTGCGGGAACTGCTCTAATTACGAGGAAAGAAACTACGCAAACATCTTCAGCGAAGAGAGCCGCAGCGTAGCGTTCATCGTAGGATGGCTACTCATTATTAGTGGAGCACTCTTATTTACAGGCACAGTGTTTAGTGTATTTTTTGCACCTTTCCTGCAGCCAACAACACATAATCTCTTGGAATTCTTGAGGAATGATAACTACTATTGTTTCTTCGTGCCCTTGTGCGCTCCTATTATTGTACTAATTGTCTACGCGAATTGGTTAGCTATGAAGTTTTTCCTTCATTCTTGAAATTCAAGATCTCCATCCTCAGCCACTCAAAGCGCATTTTATCTCTCTCACACACGCACATTATAACTAATCCTTACTTTATCATAAGTGGATCCTCCTCCCCCCAAGCAAGGAAGTTACACAAAATCAATCATTCAAATAAACTCGTTTTAAACCTGCAGGATTATCTATTTTCTTCTTGATCCTCTTTTTCTTCCAACAAAAAAACATGTTCCTATCATTTATTTATGCATTGACTTTGTCAGCTGTATTCTCTCTCTAAACCTTCTTGATTTTGGCATTACATAAATATTCATACATAGTCTCAAATTAAACTTTTTTTAGATTTTTCTTTGATCCAGAAAGCACAGAAAAGGGCTTAATTTTTAGTATCATATTCGAGGAAAAAAAATATCTCTTTCCACATTACCCAAAGCTTAATTTGTATTGGAAATATGTGGACTTTAATTAATCCCTTCCCCTCCTCACAATTCTTTTTTAGTTTTTTTTTCAGTTACAGAAACCAAAAACCTAAATTAATCAAGCAGTTAAGAGTAACAGCAGCAAGGCCACCTTGATACTTCAGGTGATCTTCATTGTAACTTAACACACAGCATGCAGGAACTTGTTTTTTATTTTTATGTAAGCAAAAATTGCTTGTAAAAAATGAAAATGTTTTTTCTTGTTTTTTATTTTCAGAAATCCAGCATCTCTAATCATTCTTGTAACCAAAAACTAATAATCAAGTGAATAAGTGTAAGAAGAGAGAAGATGAGTTAGCTCTTACATCGTTAATTTCCTTACCTGACTATTAAAATAACATTAAAGTATGATCTTATAAATAGAACGAACACACCTTCAAACGAATTCAACAAACCTACGAAACCTCTACAGGTTTAGGATCAGGTTTTATCTAAGCTAGATTATTTAGACAATTAAAGTGTAAGATTAAAATAAATTCATCCTCTCCCGCGGGTTTCTAAAATCCAAAGAGAAGGCTAGTTATCTTTTCGTTTAATTTAGCTGCACCTAAATTGTATCTTTCTTTGAAAAGTTACTCCTATTCCTAAACTGTAATTCAGATAATAAAGAAAGAAACTTTGAGGGTAAAAGAACAGTTAAAAACGATTGATATTTTATGAGATACTTAGATCACAAATCTAATTTTTAATCAGAAATTTGTAAATTCTTATCAAAAATTACCAATTCATAATTACCAAACCAGTCTTCTTTTCCCCTTTCTATGATTTATTGTTTTATGCTTCTTCTTTTTTTATACCATTTTTTGACTTTCATTTTAATGAGAAATTTTACAACAACAAAAAAGTAATTTTTTAGTAAAACTTTATCTTTTTTTTTTTGATTTCCACAATTTTCTGAAGAAAAAAATAAGGCCTCGCGAATGTGCACAAGCATGTATGACAACTCCTGCCTTCTAACATGATTTTTTGTTTATATTTTGGGAATTCATCCCATTTAAATCCTTCCCTTGGATTAAGATGTTGTTTGCATTTTTTATGGATTATTGTTTGTATTTTATTTTTGGGAATTTTGTGCCTTAAAATTGCAAAATGTTTTTATAAAAGAGAAGTCTCAATGCAAAGTGCCTTTTTGCAGTATATTATATGTAAGTTAGTTTGATTTTCGCAAACAGTCATACTAATGGGTCAACTAATCAAGATCTGGTATTTCTTGCCGTATGACATCCACATCTTGAGGAGGTAAGATGACAGATATCATAGACAATGAAAATACCAATGAAAAACTAAGAAAATTGCATGCATTTTCTAAATAACAATACGAGTAAAATAGAGAGAGAGAAGTGAGAGAGAGATTTGTAGAAGATTTGGTTTTGCTCTGTGTGTGTCTGCCATTTAATCCATCCATCCATTTGTGTGTCTGTCTTGTCTGTGTGTCTCTCTGTCTTGTGTCTTGTCCATCAATCCAATCCAATCCATGTGTCTCCATCCAATCATCCATCCATCGTCACTCCTCCTCCTCTCCTCAACTCCTCTATTTTCTCTCTCTCTTTTTCCTCGCTCTCATTGATTAAAAAATTTTATTTTTTATTTTCCCTCCCGCGAATCAAAGATATGCGATTTCAAAATAAGTGAATTCAAAAAGGAAATATGGAGCCAAATGAATTTAATTAAGAAGGATATTTATTAGGAAAAAGCATAAAGGATTAACAATAATCTAAATTAATTATCAAACATTAACCAGAAACCAGATGGAATAATTTCTGGGGAGAAAAAATAGTCAATAATCTGTTACTAAATTTCGGTGGGTTTTTCAAGAAAAAGTTAGTTAGATTTTTTGTTATTTTTTGTACAAATTAATTAAGTAAAAAATGAATATTTTTCCTATCTGAAAAAAGAAAAAAAAATCACAGAAAATTTAAATTAATAATTTATTTCTCTCTCTCTTTTAACAAAATATCAATCCTTTTGAAAATCAAATTTCACTTAAATTATATCGTTTCTTTTCATTTCTTTTAAAGTAAACTGCTTTTTGATAATATGTTATTTATTTTTCAAATATGTTTGAGATGATTCTCTCTCTCTCTGATATAATTTGATTTTTATGTTATCTTTTGATTTTTATCTAAAATTCTCTTTCATTTTTAAAGTTCATTTATTCTTATTAAATGAATTAGTCTTATAAATTAGTGCAATTGGTGCTTGAAGGTTGACGTTTTGAAAATGGTTCAATTGTTAAAATTATTAAAACATATAAATAAAGTATTCGCAAATTCGAAAAGAAGTTGGAAGAGATAAATTTGGATCGAGATCTAGATAATCATTCCTTTTTATGTATGTTCATTGAGCGAACATACTATGAAATAATATCTAATCGATTTTGGAGGAGGACTAACTACAGTGTTGTTGCTAAAAGTTAATCAGACTTAGCAAGGATGAAATTATCCTTTATTA
>Ga0302271_10000360_pt1 | contig 43635 bp, 29 predicted proteins | sample III_Bog_N1_1_FD_198767 | JGI IMG/M metagenome (GOLD analysis project Ga0302271, IMG submission 198767) | Peat permafrost microbial communities from Stordalen Mire near Abisko, Sweden - III_Bog_N1_1 | ecosystem: Environmental > Terrestrial > Soil > Wetlands > Peat | place: Sweden: Abisko...
GAGTTAACAGGGTAAATAACAGTGCAACAACAATGTATTTGATTTGAAACAGGTAATTCCAAAAGGAAATCCAATTATTATTAGTCTCCTTTTGGGGATGCATTTGACTGACAATATGCTTAAAATACAGCACACTCTATTTTCGTTGTTTTGAAGTTTTTCATCAAAAACAATAAACTAAGCAAACTCAGAAAAAAAGAAATATCTTATGAATCCTACAATAATCTCCTAAAGATATTTTGAAACAATTTGTATAATTCCTAACATTAATAATTCCCTATTCCAGTGCATCGTAGGCTTATTATCATTGCTTCTTTTCTTATGGTTTACCTACAAATTACAAAACAATTTTTTTGCAGAATTAAAAGATATTTCCCTTGAAAGTAGCTGTAAAATCACAAAACAAGTTTCAGTAAATTAAAAAAGAGAATCTTCATTTTTGATAATATCTCACCTATATCTATGTCAGCAAGCAGACTGCCACAGCCTCGAACAAGATAAAATGGAGGAGCACATGAATAATCCCTCACTCCATCTAATATCAATAGCTTCACATCGCCTTTCAAACAGGCAAAATCAGAGTTACATAACAATGAGCAGATTAATAATGCTTCTCTAATTGAGTTCAATTCGGCTTCTCTAGAGGACACCAATAGGATCAACATGTCAATCGAGTAGCTAAGTCGCCGACTCAAACAAGCTCAAGATAGCATAGGGAATTTGAAGCTCGTGGAGATTTCCAGTGCATATTCGCAAGCCCACAAGGAAATGACCAAAGCCAAGGAAGAACTCATTCACCTTATCTAGCAATATTTCAGCGAAATTAGCGCTAACTTAAAAGCTGGATTTGCGAAAATTCCTAGTGAAGAATTGAGAAAGGACACCCGCTAGAGGATACAAGAGATTGTCAAAGAATTCGATGGGAATTCACAGAAACTTCTAGCTAATGCATTGAGTCAGAAGGATGCATAAGTATTCACAACTAGGGTAGAAATATGAAAAACAGAGAGATATTTGAAGGAATTCTATTTCAATTGAAACAACTAAACATTTTAATTTGATTTGACAAAAGCAATACTAGGCTAGAGTAGAAGCGATCGAAGAAGATGTGCTGTTCTTAGTTAAATCTAAGCAAGACAATTAACCCTAGCGTTTCCCGTATTTTAAGATCTGCTACTAGCAACAAGAACAACTTTTATTAAAACTTAATGAATACATCCACATGGAATGTCCATACCCAAATCTATCGCAGCAATCGCTAAATTAACTTTAAATTACTTAGAAACCATCTGCGAACCCAACTAGCACCAACATTAAGCATGCGTTTGTAGTGCAATCAGATTCTAAACTGTAAGTCATTGAGCGAAGAAGCAACACAATGGAATCCGATTAGGAGTGGTTGCCTGCAAAAGACATAATTCTCCCTGTGAATCTCTAAACGTATTAGCAAACATAACTGTATATTGATAATTAAACGAGATTATTCAGTGGAGGTGTGTATCTCTCGAATAGCTGCATATCGGGGCTAGCATACACTGTGGATTTAACGAATAAGACAATTTCGAAGTTGCCCGATATGAAAGTCAAGAGAATAGGGCATGCATTAGTGAGTGTAGATGACAGAATACGAAATAATGACAAAAATTCAGTAGATACCTTAACCAAAACAGGCACAAATAATTCTTAAGAGAACTCTAAGAGTTTCTATGCTATTGGTGGTCGAGTCAATTAGGAGACATGCACGAGATTATGTGAAAGATACGATACCAAAAAGAAATAATGGGAAGCGATATCATCGTTGAATTACGCACGATCTCGAGCTGCATGCTGTATTTTTAATAACTTAACCATCTATGCGTTTTATGGCACAAACAGTGAGACTAAATCAGTTGAAACCATTGAGAAGTATGATATTTAATAGAATAAATGGGAGGTGATTGAAGTAATCAATTAACTACCTGGATATGATGTATCCTTTGCGATGGCTTAACAGATTAACGATACATAGATTCTGTTGCTAGGAGGGTTTAGAGAAATGATGCTATCTGCGAGTGGGTAGTTGCTGTTTAGCAGGAAGCTCGTTGCGTTTAATGTGCAAAACAACACACTTACGTTGTTCAGTAATATGGTACTTCCAGTTGATTTCATACCGATAACTTAGCCGATTATGTAGAATAGTCATTCGTTGCTTGTTGCTGGGATGTAAATGGCAGCGATAGGGGAGAAACCTGCGATGAATCTAGATGCTGTGATAATTGTGGAGGTATCAAGTGGAGAGAGTAATAATGGTGGTAAGGAAGGAGGCAGTGTTGTAGTTAACAAAATTATAGATTTAGATAGAAGGGAGAGTCAAAAGAGTTCGTGATTTGGGGGGATAGATAAGTGAGGGTGAATAGACTTAGAGTACAAGGAAATAATTAAAAATATTTTATCATAGTTTCTTGTTATTTTGAATCATTAGCAGAGGTAAGAACGAAAAAGACCTAAGCTTTTGTTTATATCCTCTCTCTCTCTCTTTCTTGTTATCTTCATCTGTCTTTCATATTTTATTTGTTTAGTCGCATCATTCAATGTGTGTTTTCTTTTAATTTTACTTATATTTTGGTCTAACTAAGCACTTCAAAGATACAACTCTAAATAAGATGACACAAGACAACATCAACATTATTATTGATTTTTAGCTTAAAGAAGCTCTTCAATTTAGAAATATATTAATACAAACATTAAAATATACAAACAAATTTAGATGCTGAGCCACAACGCTTTAATAATTAGAATACAAATAAATCAGTGGATAGGTATTGATAGAGGCGTGGACTCAGCGGTTGAGTGTAGAAGTTGTTGAATTTACAAGAAGAAGAAGATTTTTGGAAGATAATTTCATGAGTTAACTTCATCAGGGAGATTCCGACGATAGTATTATTACTAATATAGACTCGAGTTATGGTTTCTAAATGCGACAACAGGAGATCTGAATGAAAGAGGAGTGTGTGGCTAAGATGATGACAGTGGAGTTCCTAAGCTTAGAGAAATCTATGTTGTAGCTTAAGAATGATTTTCACAATTCCAATTCATTTCAGCATCTCCTAATGAAGGCTTAACTCGCTAATTCAAAGATTAAGTTTTGTCGTTTAAACTTTCGTTGGAATCCATTTGAAGTTCCATCAGTTATTTCAAGAAATCTTCATCGTCTGGATCATGACTATCGAGACTATTGCTTTGAGTTAGTAGGCTACATAAATGATTGAAGTTCTCCATCAAATGAGGAGTATCTTAGAATGATGTAAAATTGATGTTTTTGTTCATCCCATTTTCAGGGCGTTCTATTAGATCCACTTGATCAACTTAAACCAGTTCTCTTTATATATTAAATATGTCTCCTTAAGCAGAAGTTAAAGATTCTGAAGTTAGTGCTGATGATGGTTTAGATTACTCTGGAATATCGGTTATTTAAACTCTGTTGAAAGGCACGAGCGTAAACTCAATGAGTTAATTCCTACCCTTGGGAGGTAACGGGATAATATCAGAATTAGTTTTCGTTGATAAATAATCAATATCCTGATTATCCGCATCAGTTAGAAGATTGTTAAGAGTCGACTAAATAGAAGACTGTTTTTTGAATGGTACCTTCAGGAGCAATAATGATTATTCTGGTAATGGTACATTTTCTTAGTTTTAGTTGCTGTCTTTTTCTGAAAGCACAGAAGAAGCTTTTTCAAGAGGAGGGTGTTAGTTGTTGGTTGTTAGTTTTTAGCTTATCTATTATTGTGATTAAGATTATTGAAGCAGTTAGTATTCAATATGCTCTTGCTACTAACGATTAATGACATCTTACAATCGTTGTTTTTGCCAAGATATCAATTAATTATTCACTTTAAGATGTGTTTATCTGCTAGGTGTTCTGCTCATTTCCTTCAGTGGGGGAGTATTTTGCTCATATCCGTTGTTCTGATCAGGTTTAAGTGACTTCTGTTAAGATGATATATGTTTCTCAAGTAGCTTCTGCGCTTCATCTTATTACTTAGCAATCACCTTGATTAAACAATCTCTTTTCGCTGAATGCTAGCCATTCAGTTTTTCATTTGAAAAGATGATTCCATGCAATTCTGTCATTTCTCAAAGCTTTCCGAGGGGACAGTAGGCAGGTATCTTCCTCCCTAAATGTTTTAATTTCCTTTATATATTTTCTTTCTCTTCTGGGCAATACAGACTTATGCAAGATAACAAATAAATGCTTGATTGATTGTGTTTTCTTGTTTTTAATTTATTGTGTTTTTTTCAATTTATCAAATATTTTTCAAACAAAACTAACGAAATTGCAAGGGTATCTGCAGCAATACAAACTGAATTCAAAAATACAATCTACTATCTTCTTCGTTCGTTCGAATCAATTATTCCTTCTTTTTTGTCAATCTTTAACTGCAAATTACTCTTATTTTTTAAATCTCAATTTTCAAGGATACTTCTTGCAAGTGGTCTTTTTACAGCATTGAAATCAATCTTCTCAGTAAATATTTACATACATTTAAATACATTTTTTTGTAAATTATCTGTCAATCGTTGACAGATTCTTAAAAATACTGTAATAACTAAACATTAAAGCCTTTGCTTTGGGGTGATTTCAAAGGATCTATTTGTTGAAATTAGAAGATGATATCCTTTTCAAAGTAGTTGATTTTTTGGGTTTCTAAAACCTAATTCCATTGCTTGTTTATCCATTAAAAATCTAGTTAATTTAATCGAACTCTTTGGCTTGCTTTTTGTCATCTCTTTCCCAGTTAAGCTCATCAAATACATCTGTTTGTAAGGTCACAGCGCGTTGCCATTTTTCGATTCTCCTCGTTCCTCTACTTTACTTGTTTTTTCTCTCTTTCTAGAGTATTTCTTCAGGTGATTCATCCTCATTTGTATTGTGATTCACATTTGAGTTTCTTGCTCGTTTAAGAGTTTTTTTAGATTTATCAAAGTTATGAACAGAACCACCATCCGAATCATCTTAATATTCTTATTCGCCAGCTTCTTCTTTTGGATCTGCTTCTTTCATGGAATTCGATGAATCAAGTGAAGAATCAGAGTTATATGAATCATCACTTCGTTCTTCATCACTTTCCATGCTAAGTAAATCAGATAGAGTCGAATCGCTTCTTCTAAGCATGCTCTTTTATCGTGGTAAGGATTACAGTTATTGGTATTATTTTCTAGATAACTCCTCATATTCCGGCAGATTTCCACTTCCTTTAGTAATATTGATAACATCAATTTTCGGTTAGAATGTCTTAACCAGACCAACAGCAGCACAGACTAATCCACCAAAGGAATAGTTTATGTTGTTCATCAGTGAATAGCTTCAATTCATAAAAATATTGTTAAGAATCAATATTTTTGTGAGGAGAAATATATCAATAAAATGTGATTAATCTTGAGGAGAATTACAGAGGAGGTATTTTTTATCGTTTACAGAGCATAAGAATGCGGATCGCTGTTGTGACAAGCTTTATTAATTTAGAACGTCGCTTATTCTTTGCCCTGAAAAGAGCTGAACATAACCGTTCTGTCTGCGTGTCGTTGCGAATAACCTCTGTGTTGCCCAGCTCACAGAGTTTAAACAGCACAGCCTACTCTTTACTGAGAGAGAAAGGTAAAATGTTTAGAACGAATTAAGGAGAGAGAAATAGCAAAGGATGATAATAAGAAGTTACTTGCGTTTAAAGAGGAAACCATAACTTGCCTCTGAGACTTTCAAGAAGGCTTTGATGAGAAGGAAGGAGTCTTTCAGCGATTTGACTTTCTTGGAAAGATCATGAGAGAACACTTCACTAAGAATAAAGATATTCAAATGTTAATAAGGTGTGGATCAGCTTTAAATATCTAATTAATCAGTAAATTTTCTTAAATACTAAAATTAAAAAAGCGAACCTGAGATTTCCTATGGAGATCGCCCAGAGAATGTTATCCAAGACATAATAAAAGAACCTGCAAACAACACAGAGCAGGAGAGTTGCTTTGAGGGAAAGAGGTTTTCCACTCTTGATTACTTTCATGAATTTCTTGAATTCTCCCACGAATTTTAAGAATTTAAATATCTTTCTTCCACTTTTCATTGAGTCTCTGATTTTCTTTGCTACACGAGCTGCTGGAAACTAGTCCTATCTAAAAAGGAATTTCAAGTGTGATTGGTTTTACAATTGATAGTGTGTCTGTGTTTAAAGCAAAGTATTGATTTTGGGGGGTTTAGGGGGATCAGAGCTATTTCTTCTTGCTTAACTATCAATATCTTTCAATAGCAATAAATTACTTAAAGATGGATTAGACTCTATCGATGTTGCTATTTTTATGACAAACATAGTAGAAATCTGCTGTGTACTAGATGAAATTACATATTTTATCTCTCCCTTTACTTTATTTCATTACATCTGCAATAGTATCTACCTGATATATAAAGCAATATGATTCAAAAATCAACTAGATTAATTTAAAATATATTTTTTAAAAGATTAAATGTTAAATATGAATTCATCTGACTTGATTTTGCAGCGATGATCCCAACGATGCGACATAGCTGCCATACTTCAAGGGTAGAGCAGATTTAATAGAGAGATTTGTGTTTAATAACTAAGTCAGATCGCTAAATGAAGGAAACGAGTTTTTATTTTTCCTTAGACCTGGCAATTCTTTGAAATCAGATAATCCAGTATCACTCATTTGACAGGATAGTTCAGAACCAACTCTTTGTCCTTTTTCACTTTCAGATTTGTTTTTAAGCTTTGTCTTTGTTGATCCGGTAGTGTTTTTTTGTTTTTCGCTTTTTTTAATGATTTACTAACTCTGATAATCCAAAAAAAGTTTGTTTTGATTTAAGAAAATATCAACAACTAATATCGCAAATCAATGTAAAAAGATAACCATTTAGAGTTTAAAAAGAACGCATTGGTGCTGGTCTGACGTGGATTAGAGTACCCGAATAAATGCAATTCTAGTATCAAAATGACTAATTCGAAATCAAACTTCGCACTTTTCTTATTTCACATTGCAGATATTACTTCGTTTTAGGAAGCTACGAGTGGAAACAGTAATTCGTGATATTTTTTGAGAGGACATTACAATATTAATGATGCCATTTTTTAAAAATAACACAAAATAATATGAAACATGTTTTTGGGGGAGTTTTTTATAAAATTGCATCATAAATATTTAATTGTTTTTTTTCTTTTATTGCTGAGTTCTTCATGGTTATTGATACACTTTCCTCCTTGGGATTGCTCCAAATTTGGCTTCAATTTGAAAGGTTAAAACTAGATAGTCAGTAGATGAAAGATGAGAGTAAGTTTATTTTTATTTGAAAAAATGATTAGGTTTTAATGGAATATCCATTCTCAAATGTTTGAATTTGGATTTTCCAAATAAATGTTATTCACACTTAAACATAAGATTACAGGTAAATTAATTCTGATTAAAATTGTTCCTAAGAAGCACTAAAAGCAACGAGCTCCACTTTTTACAAATTATACTTAAATTATAGTAATAATACTTGGAATTAAAAATCAAAGGATTCATTTGGATAACTTGGTTATTTTCAGTGAAAGTTGCTGCTGCTGCTTTGGGTTGATTTTGCTATTGGGATTTTCAATTTTTTCGATGTTTATCTGTTATTAGTTTGAATTCTAAGCAGGTTATTCTGAGTGCAAAAGCTATTACTGTGCTGAAATCAATGTATTTTGCAGTTTTTCTTATCCTTAGTTCTAAAATAATTGTTTCTGTCTAATTTGAATCTGATTGGGTTTAAAACAATGAGAGGCTCCTGCATGTTGAGTATTTTTCTTTCTCAGAAGATTCTTTGATCTTAGTTGCACATTATCGTTGATTTAAACAGATTGAGAAAGCAAACATCCACTCAATGATTCAATCCATTTGTCTTTTGCTGTGTTCCATTGAGAATTCTTCGCTGTGAGATAATAGTAGTTACTGTTATCATTATTACTCACAACCTTTCGCATCATTCCTGATTCTTCTCCTTCATCCTATTGCTTTCTAAAATTCATTACAACAAAGCTGCTCTATTTAGTTATTTTACTGAAATAGTGCTGGAGGGTGTGGACGGAACATGCGATGTGATGTAAACAGAGTTTAATAAGTTGCGCTTTATTTTCGAATAGAAATTGGAGTATTTTCTTATTGCAAGCTGAATATCTTGGAAAAAGGAGATGCTGTTTGAGGACGAGATTAAGAAGGATGAGAAGGAGAATTAGGATTAGTCGAGTATTTATCTCTTTAAAAAGAAGAGCGAAGTTTTGTGAAAGAAGAGTTTGCAAAAGCAGATTATATTTGGGATAGTTTTGATGGTGCTGTTTTCAATCCTTTTCTGCTGATTAGCAAAGATGGAGACTATTAAGCTGAATGGAGATCTAAATGATGCTAGAGCTAGATAGAATTTATGTTCAAGGGTGAATTAGCTGAGTTGAAATCTTGATTGAATTTTGGGATTAAATTGAGTTAAGGTATGGTGGTGTTCCTATTGCTAGCAGTGTTGATAAAGCTATTACGACTGCTGTTAATGATTGGAATATTGGTGTTCTAGCGATGAGAGAGTGTTACAGCATGGGCGTGCTAGTCTGATAAACCATAGATAGCTAAAACAGGTTACTTCATTTTTTGTGTTGCTGGAGTTGCAGCAGAATTGAGGTCAGAGTAGATTCTTCCATAGGGAATAGCATGCTAAGGAGAAAGTGCTATCATTAGTAGATAAAGAGAAGCTACTGGCAGAGAATAAAAGTATTATTATTTGATGTTCTTTATCCGCTCAATTAACAATTAATATTTATTGGCCAATCAAGTTCTGTCTCTTGAATCATTCGATAAAAAACTGCTTTAAATTACAATTAATATAGTTTTTTGTATTATCATTCTAAATTCAATGTTAAATTGTTTTAACAAAGCCAAAAGATAAACCATCTTGAAGTGACCTTTATAATATAAATGGACCCTTATTCATTAGTTTGCACCTCATTGAAAATTTAATTTTTTAGGAACGATTCCAGTATAATATCACATTTAACTTATTAACGAGCAGGTACACAATGGAAAAGTATCATTAAGAGCAACTAAATCAAGGTTTCGATGGATTCTTCTCTTTATCTTCCTTCAATGCTTCTGCAAAAATGAATAAAAGCAAAGATCAATATTAGATCATTCCAAGAAATGTTACAAAAAAAAGGATATTCTAATGAAAAGTATTTTTAGTTAAGATAATAATTACTGAGTTCTTGGTCATATTTTGGAACTAATTCTAACCATTTTTGCTTGTTGGTTTCGAAATTAGGCAGATATTGATTGAATTCAGGGAGGACATTAGATAGAACTTCAAACAAAGGCTTAACTATAAAATCTATGAATCCTTATTAACTTTTAGAAGTATTCGTCTCAAATCTGTCACACAAATAAGATATTGGTAAACCTAGCTGTCTCTCTTAATCTCCTTAAGACCAAAACTCAGCCATCACACGTGTTGTCCATTAGTAGCATGTGTTCCATGGCCGCAAGGGGTTGCTCACATCTGAAGCATGAAGGATCGTTTCCATTAGAATTTTCTTATCTTTCCCGTGGATCTCAAAGTCTAAAGTAGCAAAAAAATCAAGATATTTATTTGAAAGGACTCAGCAGACAAAGAAACAAAGAAATTCAAATTGAATAGCCATATAAATACCTGCAGCTTCGATGCGAGATTTTAATTTGGAAATATCAGCGAAATGCTTAGACATATCAGTAGCCAGTACCATATCAACAGAAATATCTCTGAAGGTTTTGAAGTCTTCTTTAGAGAAATTCTAGAAAATATTTAAGGAATCCTCTTTAAGTATCATCGCGTAAGATGAACTTATATGGTGGTTCTCAAGCACGCTCTGATCTGTTAAGAGTTGTAATAATATCAAATAAAGAAGTTATAGGATAATTCATTTATTTTTTGTTTGTTTGTTATTTTACCATTGTATTTGAGAGCAAGAGGGTTTTGAGTGTTGATCAGGAATATGTTATTTACTCCACTTTAAGTAAAAAAATCATTTTTTAACAAATCAGCATAATATTAATTTTATTTTAATTCCTTACGGATGATCGAAGTCATGCACTGAGGCAGCAAAATACATGGCAGCTCTTTCGATGGATTGCAAATGAGATAATTCACCGAATTTGCATTTGGTCAGCATAAAATGCACAGATTGCGTAACATCGAATGAATGAAGTCGATCGTGATAGAGATTATTACGATATCCATTTTAGATTCTTACTGCCAAAGTAACGAATTTACCCTCATCAATTTTGAGTTACTCCATTAGATTATATCGATTGAAGAGGTACACTAATAACTAAGATACTTCAGAGCCCTTAGATAATTTGCTGAATTCAAAGCAATCGAATGTCAGATTGTCAATATCCTTCAAAAGAAACAAGAACAAAAAAAATGGTTCATAACACATTGAAAACTATGATATTTGATCCCTTTTTTGTTACTTTTTCAAAGAGAGCGTTGATATTAGCAGGAATGAATCGAGTAATGCGATTGTCAGCAGGCAAAACTTAAGATTATTTTAAAGCAACCTTTTTAGCCAACGAAGAATGCTTCTCTCCTGAACCATGGTTTTGATTTTAAGTGCCATGATGGTGATGATGGTGTTGCTTCTAATTTTGATTTGACCAAGCTGCTACCTGTAAGACATCAAAGGAAATAATATTATTCAGTTATTTAATTTTAAGTAATAATTTGTTGTTACAAGATCTCCTTTATCTCCACTTTCACCTAAGACAGGTTCGTAGAGTTTATTCGAAGCAATCATTCTCATCGACCAGTCAATGTCTTAGAGTATTTCTGTATTGTCGAAGTAATCCTTGAAGCCACTTAGAATTTCTAATACTTTCTCCGATGGAGTTTTAATAGTCGATGAAACTTTTATCTTTCTGATATTCTAGAGTTTCCTCAAAAGAAGGAAAATTCTCAAGAATCTAAACAAAGCACGGACTATTGAAGCAACAGAGGAAACTTAGGAACCAAATGTGATAGCTAAATCAACAATAACTAGAGCAAGGGATAAGATAATAATCAAGAAATCTAGCACGAGCCATCTGTCACGGAAATAATTCTTATTTTGAATTGAAAAAAGTATTTGAAAATTTAAAGGTTTATGCATGAATAACACTTACTTTAACACCTGTTCCGTAGGCATTCAAAATGATTTCAACAAGAAAGACAATAAGAATGCCTAGCTCAATATATCGCAAGATATTATCAGAAGAGTTTAGCTGATCCTCCGTCATAAGTTGATTCATGGAGATGTCCACAAAAATCAAGATTGTGTAGATAATCACAAGGAAAACTATCATGAAAATGACTGGTTTAGAGCGAATCACTTTACGAATAGATCGACGTAACGGGCTAACATTCCTGTTAGAAAGAAATTTTAAGAGGTTTAGAGATGGTTGTGAAAAAGTTAGAAGCATTTAATCAAGAAATAAGAAGTAAATGTAAATATAAAATTTGTTTAGTTACTGAATTCTAATATCAAGTCGAGATTTACTCTATTGCTATTATTATGATTTAGAAACACTTTGATCATTTTGTTTCTTCTAATCTGCTGTATTTTATGGCTATTTTAACAAAAATATTCATAAATAAATCAATTAATAACTTATAATTATTTGTTTTGGTTTTTTTGCCTGAAAATAAAATTCACTTTGATTCGATAGCTTTAAGTGGTTTAGAGGTTGAAAAAACAGATGATCAAATAATAAAAAACGCTTTGGGAGTTAGGCAGGGTAGTAAAAGGAGCCAGTGGAAACAAACTAAATTAAGAATTGAAGCACATCTAAAGGTGCTCATCTCACAAATTAAAAATAATTACAGTCTCCCTTTTTCTTTCCAAATTATCCATTCATTTTAATGAACCTAATTCATCTTACAACTCAATTCCAGAGATTTCAATGAAAAATGCATATGGAAAATCAATTGGTTTTTTGCTGGGTTTATGGGAGAAATGCTGATTTTGTGCTTGGGGATATTCATTTTGTTTTGTGTAGTTTGAAAATAGTTAAGAAATGTTAACTCACAGGTGGCTAATTTTTGTTGAGATCTGCAACTAATGTCTGTTTTTCTTCTTCATCAATGTTACCCTTGGTTAATATGACTGCATCTTGTTTAGTTGCAACACTTGAATTAGCTATGCGGCTCTTTTGATGATTGCTTCCTGCGGTTTATTTAGTCACAGTTTCCATAGCTAAACTGTTCACGCTAGATGATTATTGTCCATTTAAAAGAGCAGCATCGCCAGTTTATTTCGCATCATTTTCATTCTTCCCCATGATAGAAGATTCAAACTTATTAATGGAGGATTTCTTTTATTTAAACTGGCTAGGTAACTTGATTGTTGTTTCTAAAATAAACCAATATCTTTTTTGTTTCGTAGGTGATCTCCTTTCTAAGGACCTTTTTGGAGTTTTTCAAAGACGATTATTGGTTCTTTATTCAGTGTTTATCTCGATAGTTTCAAAACAAAAATCTTCAAAAATAATAATCAAACCTTAAAATATTAGAGTAGTTCTTTCTCTCTCTCCCTCTTATATATGGCAAAAATAGATTAAATCTTTCAATAGTCATTATGAATTAATTACCCTCGAGATAAACAGAGAAACTCCTGAAAGGCATTCCTAATAGTTTCAGGTATATTGGCGTTATGAACAAAAATCCAAGAGATCAATTTCTGTTTCATTTTTCAAGTAATTCAGGAGTAATTATTAATACATTTTGCTTGGCTCTAAAATTACAAAATTAGAGCTATCACAAAATAAGTTAATAATAATAATAAATTAACAGTTTTTCTGTGAACATAAAAGTCAAACATATTTTTGAAGTTCAAACTAACCTTTTTAACCTAATAAATAGTTGAAAAAGAAAATGAAAATTTATCAGTTTATTCCAAAATATACATAAGAAATTAAATCTAACAACTTCGGCCAGAAAAGGCAATGAAACTTCTAAGATTCTCTACCAACAAAAAATAAGTGAGAGAAAAAAAATCTTGATATAACTCAATCTAATGATCCTTATTTCTCTCTTCCTTGGTTTCGAAGAAAAAACATTTTCAAAATAACTTTAATCTTCTTTTTAGAAAGCATGTATTTCAGATGCATGGTAGGAATAAATATCGCTTATATTAGTAGGGATGATTCAGAAAATTGAATTCTATCTCAAAAGGCATAAATAGCACATATTCAATTTATTTAAGTGAAATTAGTTTTAGCATTCATACAGAAAATTATAATACTAGAAGAATAATCCTGAAAATTCAAAGAAATCAATATGTCAATAAGGCTCAACTAACAGATAATTCGATATCTCTAACTTCAAGACAGTGACAAGGAGGATATCTTAATTAAGAAAAAAATATTGAAAAAAAGAAATGGGGGAGATTGAAGAAAGATATTGAGGTTACTGGATCCTCATTTGGGTAATATTTTGAATATTCAATAAAGGGTAGCCAAAAGGAAGTGGGATTCTGCGTAGACTTAGAAATTGAAGTAAATAAAACAATTCAAAAAGCCAAAAGGAAGCTTAAGACAGAGTACTTGGAACTTTTCAAATAAACAGAATCAAAGGAGATTACCGTTTCTACAACCCTCAAAAGCAAAACAAAAAAAATATTCCATGGGAGCTGAACAATCCAAAGGAGGCAGTCAAGTTAGCAAAGAAGATTTGTTGAATCAATACGAGTTTATTGAACGTATCGACAATGATGTTCAATTATTACGTCACAAGCAAACAAGCGAGCTCATTGGAGTCAGAGAATACAATTTGACTGACGAGTCTGAATTCCAAAGAATTTACAATTCTTTATCTCCGAAGCTCTCCCTCTAACATCCTAATCTTATCAAAGTCCTTTGTAAGGCAAATTATACAATTAATGTTCATTTTTTAGCAATTTCTTTTATGCTTAAAAACCATTTTTAGGTTTTCATAATCTAAATGTTGCTAGGTAGTTTTCTTCAAAAAAAATCAACCCCAATAAAACTTTATGAGTTGTTTCTTCCATTGATTCAGTAGGTTTGTATGATCCCTATGAACTTAGCTGCTTATTTATTTCCTTTAAGCTGAAAATCATAAGATTGAAAATTCATAAGAAATTTTTTTCTTCAAAAGGCTTGTTTCGTTATTTTCGATTGCATTTGGGGAGGGGATTGAATATCATAGTAGCTATTTTTGATTGGGAAAGATCTTTTTTTTCTTTCAAATAATTTGAATTTTTTCTAGAGTTTGAATTCTCTCTCTACTCCTCCCCCTCTTTTTCTCATTATCGAATTATGAAACCATTTCAACTTTCTTGATTATTTCAAAAACTGAATTGTTCATTTATCTATTTAATTCTTGCATTATCTATTTATCTCCCAAGGCAATCTTTACATTTTACTTCTTCTCATTCATCTTTTTGAATCTTTAGATGTCCTAAAGAAGTAAGAATCACAGCTGTGTTCTACATTCTACAAAGTCATTTTAGTGTTTGAATATGTCAAGAACACTCTGCAATAAGAAATCCAAAACCGTCAGGAACTGTAATAGCAATTCACTGAAGATGAACTTTGGAATATTTTATCCTAGAGTATCCTAGGAATCAGCTATCTCTACTAAAATAATCTCAGTCACAGTAACATTCGGTCTTCAACATTGCTTATCACTGAAGATGGTATCGTCAAAGTTGCTGAACCATAATTGCTCTCCTAACATACGCTCTACGCAGAGACACTCACACATAGAGACCACATCTCGCAGGAAACTTTCCTCTCGCCCGAACTTCTAGCTGTAAAAATTAAAATAATTTTAAATTCTCAAAATACCTAATATAAAGTATTATTTTCCTAAAATAACCAGGCACTCTACGATTAAGAATACAATCCCCACTACGATCAGTAACGTAGCGATGTGTTTTCACTTGGAATGACAGTTATCCATGCTGCTTTGCTTGAACCCCTTGATTAAGCATATGACTATAAAAGTTGCACTATAGATGAAGGATTCATCGTTGAGAAGCTCTTCAAGGTTAAGTCAATCTACGGATCGAATCTCTACAACTACCTATCAGCAATGGTTGTCATGAACATCGATGACAGATAAGATCTCTTTGTTTTCGACTAAATTGTCAATCAGCAAGCAGCATAAAGAGATTCGCAAGCTCTGCAAAATCAATAACTTCCTTTGTAGCCCAATAAACAAAGCACTTAACTCTAAACTGAGCCAAGATAGTCATAATTGAATTCTCAATAGCCATCTTAGTCCAAAGTATCTGAACAATCGAACTACAAGACCTATGAGGTGATATAATCGAAAAAGGAAGAAGAAGCCTAGAGAAAACCAGCCAATCCATATTTGAATGCACCTAAACCTCAAAACGCCGCAAGTATGTTTAAGGATACGGGAGATAATCGAAACGAAATTTAATACGTTCCTGTGGATAATACAGCTAATAAAAGTGCTGCCCCTGATCAAAGTGGTGGAAATGCAATTGGGTAAACAGCAGAAGCAGAAAGAAACTAGGAGGCTTCATCTTCGTAGCCATAATAAAAGCAGCAAAATTCATATCTGCCCTCCACACCTCTTTATAGTTAAGTTCAGCCTTAAAATGCTTATACATCTACAAGTTATACTTCTAGCTACAACCTTCCAACTACTACTTAAACGTATACTTCCCCAGCAGCAGCTGCACAGACTTACACTCTACCTGTGACTCAAACATACACTCCATCTGTTGTGTCTCAGACTTATACTGTTCCTAGCTATTCAAGTTAATTCACATCATCTCAAAACCCGATCGTCCCTTCATCTGTTAGTCCAGCTACTTAGGTATACACTTCTTCAGTTTCTGCTCCTTAAAGGTAATAGAATACTTAGGTATCTTCTACTTACACATCGTCTTCAACAGCAAATTTCAATCCTACAACTGGATCGGTTTACACTGCTCCTATTACATCCACACAAACTCCCCTATATGTACCTGCCTACACAAGTGCATACACTGCACCTTCAACTGTGACATCTACAAATACTTATGCAATTTCAACGTAATAATATCCTGTCTCTGCTCCTAGCAAATCAGATTACTCAATCAAGAATTATGGCTATGAAGCTTCCTAACCAGCCAGTAATTCGAACGAAACCACTAATAAACTAAAAGACATAACTGACAAAACAGCCATTAATAACGTCGTATTAGATGCTCCCAAAACCAATACCTACTCTTATGAAACCAAGATAAACGGCATTGCATCCCCATATGTCCCTTATAACCCATCAATATCAGCTCCTACTAACCCAGCTGCAACAACAACCACAACAACCTCTTATTCCTATCAAATCTAAAACCCATTGACTCAAGGAACTACTGCTTCTTTAAACAAATCACCCGCAGCCACCTCCGATATCACAACAGGAAATTCTCTTTCAAATAACACGAATGCAGCTTCGTATCCTATTTCCTCTATCAACAAAGATCTTCCAGCTGTCTTATCTTCAGCTGGATTCTCCGTGATCTCTAAGACTCCTCTCTCAAGAACTCCCTCGAGTAGCAATGTATCCGCTCTGACGGGGCTAAACACTTATTCAGTTTCCAACCCTTAAACACAATAGCTGCCAGCAACTTCTACTTCTACGAATACATACCTGTTGAATTCCTCTTCTGTCCCTATCAGCATCGAAGAAGCAATTAAAAAATCTGCTCCTCCCCCTCCTAAGAACTATGATGACATTTTACCTGCCTCCTCTTACACTGGGGCTAGTTCTTCATACAAAGCTATTGCTCCAGTGAGTTTATCAAACACAACTGCAACTTACCAGAATCCAGCATCAGCTCCGATTTCTTCAATCACATCTAATACTTTCACAACCACAACAACTGCCTAGATTGCTCCTGCTCCTTCTGCTTCTGAAAAGACCACCAATAATGGTAAGGATATCAAATCCTAATTATATTTGTCCTTTTTAAACTTGTAATTTGCTGCTATTATTCCCTTAGTAGCACATGACGAAATCGAAGAAATTCTGGCTCGCTATCGAAACAAAACAGAAACTATATAACCTGCTGCTACGTCCGCAAATGCAGCAAGTTCGAAAGTGGATTATTATTCAACTTTATCTTCCAACTAGACAGTGATTCCAGCAACAATTACAACAACAACCTCTGCAAATGTTTTGGCTTCGAATATCTATTCTAATTATCCAGCTGTGAATTCAGATAATAAATGGACTCCTAGTTCATACTCATTTTAACCTCCCGTTGTTGAAGCTGCAACAAAAGTGCCAATATCTTCGACATACACAGCTACTACTTCTGATATAAATCTCAACAGTAACACTATTCCAGCTGTTTCTTCTGCAGTCCAAAGTGGGAATAATAATTACAATGCTTACACAAGCAATTATAATGTGAATAACAATTTAGAAGACGAAAAAGCAAAGAAATCCAGTCCAATTGAACCAACTAGCACTAATTCAAATTATGCTAATTCTTATGCAAATAATTATTTAGACAATGCATAAAACTTGACTTCAGTATCTGGAAATCAACAACAACAATAATATTAGCCTTCTTAAGCAACATACTCTAACAATTAGTAAGGAAATAGCATTTAGCAATGAGTGGTTGTTTTTGATTAATATTTACTCAGAATTATGGAATGAATAAAATGTTTAAGTTTTCACTTAAAAATATATTATTATTTGGATTTAATTGATAATTTTGTGTTTATTTCTCAGCTCCAGTGCAGCTTTTGGAAATACAACTAGCAACAATAATTAGCAACAATAGCAAGAATAATAATAATAATACTACAATGACCAATACAACAACAACTAAGATGATCAATATGACGGATAAGAATAAGAATAAGAAGAAGAAAATGATGAATACCAAAACTACAACCGTACAAAAAGAAATAATCAATTAGTTATTAATTAATTCCCTTCTATTCTGAATTTTAACCTAACTCGTTTTCTAGCGGATCGAGAGTACGTCGTTGAGAACTACCAGAATGACTCCAAATATGAAGGTGAAAAACTTAACGGAATGAGAGATGGTAGAGGGAGATTCTACTATCAAGACGGTGGACTCTTCGATGGAGAATGGAGCGAAAATAAAATGCATGGTAAAGGTATTTTGAGTTATGCGAGTGGGAAACCAGCATACGATGGAGATTGGGTCGATGATAAATTCGATGGATATGGTGTGTTATACAATGAAAACCCAGAACCACTTGAGTAGCCTTATAATTTCACTGATTTCGATTATGTGGATGAATTCTGGACTAAATATGAAGGACAATTCAAAGAAGACAACAAACAAGGATTCGGAACTTTATATCTGTCAAATGGTGAGAGATTTGAAGGGACGTTCTTTTAGGATTTCGTGAATGGTGAAGGTGTCTTCTACACTCTAGATGGATAACAACTTGAAGGTGTATGGAGTCAAAATAAGCTAGTACAAGAGTGATTAGCGAATGGAGAAATGTAGTTGAAGAGAGACAAAGTCAAGATAAGATAAACGAATGAGCCAATCTTATTAAGAAAAATAAAAAGTGATAAAATAAAGTTGAATAAAAGTGTATTTTTTTGTAATTGCAAACTCTTTAAACAATCTGATCATGTGCACATAATATATCCAAGATAAAAAACAATATTTTCAAATGAAAAACTATTTTTCTTAGAACATCAGTAAGAAAGTTGTTTATTGGATTGATTTACATTTTCTTGGAAGATTTCTAATTTGTTTGTTCTAAAACTCAAGTCAATCACATCTATTTTCTAAATCAAATAAACCAATAATAAAGTTTTCTTCATCTCTACATTTATTACAATAATGAAGAAACTGTTCCCTTTTTCTTTCATGTTCTTGAGTCTATTCCTTGCTGTGTTTTCTCCAATCTCAGCGTAGAAATTTGAAACACGATACTTCCACGAACAACAAGCTGACCATTTCTCCTAAGAGCCATTTCCTCTTCTGTGGGATTAGAAATACTAAATCCAGAATAGAAATAACAACTTTGTCAACACAACTCTAGTTATTTTCCTTTGCGCAGAGGGTAATTCTTCTTGCTTGCTACCTTACTTTGGTTCAGTTGCTAGTTCAAATCATTCTCTGATAGTCCTTAAAAATCGCGAAATAGCAACCAACCCTAAATTACCTATGTCCTTAATGCAGCATATTCTAGACATTGAATTGTTTTTGAAATCTCTGATTCAAACAAATGAAACAAAAGGAGAATACATTGATCCTAAAATTATTCTTGCTGGAGAAGGCATCTACGGCACAATAGTGATCTTAGCATAAAACTATCTAAATAAACAAGCTGCTTAAAGGATAATAGGAGTTGTTGGAATGAATAGTCCGTTGAATTTCAGTGCAAGTAATGATCTCTGGAAATCTTATTTCAGAATGGAATAAGAAAATGACTAACAAAATATGTTTATATAATTCAATTCAATGACGAATGATGGTAGGGGAATTAAGAATCAAACTAACTAAACAGTAGATAATGGAAGCAACTAACAATAATTTGAATAAAATAAGGATATTCATGTCAATTAGCTGATTGACGAAATCAAGAGTAGCTTAAGTGAAATTATTCTTTCAAAAAAGCAAGGAAAACAAAAGAAAAATCAACCTTAGAAATCAAATTAGAAGCTGCCTTAGTAGGGAGAGTAGCTATAAAAGGAGAAAAAGTTATCGAAGAAAAAGAATCAAAGTGCAAATTCTCTATTGAAAGATGGAACGATGGACATATTATTATTGAATGAAAGAAGCAATCTAACATCTGAGATAGTAGAGAATTGTCCAAGTGCAAATTCACAGAAAGCAAAGAAAAATAAATAAAATCAAAAGAAAAAAGGAAAACAATTGAAATAAAAAGCATGCTTGAATATTGATGAGTATTCAGTAACGGAAGTAACTGAGATGCTTTTGGGGACTTTACGAAGATGGAGTGAGCCAAATAAGACGATCAAGGACAAGACCAAGAATAAGAAGTAAAAAAAGGTTCAAAAAACCAAAGTTAAATGATTGATTTTTTGTATTAATTAATTATTAAATGAATTTAGTAATCCTTCCACTGATCCATATGTGTGGATTTAACTAAAATACTTCCAAGAGATAGAATCAATTCCCTTGGAATCCACAAAGAAATTTATTGTTATGAACTACACAAAAACAAAGGAAATACATATGAACTAGGCTATTCAAACATTGAAGCAGTAAAGGAGGGTTGAAGTGCATTTTTTTATTTTGCTAGGATATTTTTTAGTTTTTGTAAATAACAATAAACAAGTCCAAGAAATCTCTTTCAAAAGTGTAAAGTAGTCTCACTCACGCATTTTTATAATAAGATGTATTTTTTTTCAAGTGGATAAGAAAAAATAATAAGTTTTAACAGTCAACAAACTGATATTTACCTCTTTTTGCTTGTACATAAAGATAAAAATAATATTTAATTTCAATATCTGAGAAACTAGCAGAAGAGCAATCACTTAAGATTTTTGCCTTTTAAACCTCCTTTGAGATATATTAAGCTAAATTTTGTATCCATTTGATTAACTAACAAGACAATATGATATTTTCACTGATTTTATTCAAGAAAAATAAAGAAATCTGCAAAAACAATATTGAAGTTGTTTTCTTCCCATTGTAATTTCGAAATCATCTCTTCCGAAACTGAATTATTTATCTTGTGAAATATTAAGTTTGAAAAGGTTTAAAGAGAAAAATGAATCGATCAGGTCCGCCAATGAAAGAAGCAAATCCGATGGTAGCTCCTAACAACGAAGAAACGCAAGGAATCTTAGGCTGGAATAAACTCAGAAAGTCCATTAAGACCTTGCCTGCTTCGTCATTGAGGATATCAAACCCCAATAAGGAATCCGATTGCTATCGGATTGTTATTAGATAACTTGAAGGCCTTTCATTTCAGCCAAAAGTAACAAGAAATGATTAAAGAGCAAGCAGCTTAAAAGCTTCCCATTCATAATGTAAAATTCAATCTTTTTCATGGTGATCTAGGCAAGGGAGACGAAGAAGCTTGCAATGAAGTTTAACTTAACATTTTATTCGAATTAGCTGAAATAATTCTTTGGAAGATCAGTTTAAACAAATGCTTATTTCCTACGACCAGCTCAAGAAGGATATGGCTACCAATTCGATTAGCTGTCACCTCTGAGGTTGTTTTTTCACACGCAAGTTGAAAAATCATCGGCAACTATTATCGTAATCGAAGCCTTTGTGCTTGAAGTTGGTGCTTAGGATATTGTTCTCACCACTGTTCCTTTTGGAATTTCAGAGATTAACATTGTAAATTTAGTTACAACTCCTCAAACCATGCAATTTAGAGCAGGTAAGGATCTTTTTTGAAGATATTTATTGAGAAAATAAGGGGAGAAATAAGTCAAAATAAAAAGGAGAAGTTTATATTTTCCAAAACAATCGCTTCTATTGTCATTTATGTTTTTTTAGGATCTATGCGGCAGTATCTAAGCCCGACTACTTCCAGTAGTACCGAATAAAAAACCAACAATTCAACTGGATTGAGAGTTCAATTTACCCTTGAAAGCTATCCTGCGTTAGAAGAAATAAAAAACCTGTTTCCTGAAAGTATCATAGTGAGCTCCAATGACAATATCCCAGGACTCGTCGAACCTTGGTCAGACAGCAAATTCTACAGCAACGAACAAGGCGAAACACTTTTAATGAAGACCCTCCCATTTTTCAAAGTATTTCTTACCTAAGCGAGAATCACATTCTCCGAGAATGTCGAAAGAGAATTTGTTAAGCAAGTCTAGCAATTCTTGGATGTCTCCAAATCACAGAATAACAAAGTCATCTTCAAAGACAGAAAACTTGTCTGCGGTTTCCACAACGGATGGGGCTATGTAAATCGTGGTGGTTCAAACAATTTCGTGATTCTAAAATAAGGCCCAAGACAGCAAGTTCCTCCAAGCAGTGCAGCTGATGGCTAAATCACAAACATTGTGACTTTAGAATACAATGGAATGCATGAAATCGATAATGTTTTTGATTCGAGTGGTAGTGTCGTTGTATTGCAGTTGGAGTATGACATAGAGTACATCGCATAGGCTAGATAAATTGCCACACGAGTCATAGCCTGGTTACCTGTGAGTCTTCAAGGGAAGCTAGCGACTTAGAAGGAGTTTTTAATTACTGAAACGATGGCGCATGGTCCAGGAAAAAGTCTAAATGGCTAGAGAATGGTTTCTTTGCCACATAGACCAGATTTTGATATTCAAGTTGTTGCTAATTTTACAGTCGCAGCTCCAGGGATGAATTAGATGTCGCTGTATTAAGAAGTGTAGCGTCTCAAGTAGATTTAAACTGAGCAATAAGCTGGATTCTAATAACAAAAATAATAGCAGTTTATGTAGCAAAATAACAACAATAATAATTATCCATCATAGAAGAATGCACTTTAGAACCAATAACAGTAATAGTATCAAGCATAACCATTTTAATCTCTTTAACGACTGCCATAACAGCAGTAACAGCAAGGTTAACTTGGGCAACCGAATATCCTCCCTGGTATGGACCCTTAGTAGATGCTTATGGCAAACTAAATTCAAACGTAAAGGCAACGTTTAGAAGAGCTCTAACAGCAAGTAATCATCAATAACTAGCAATAAATGTAACCCAACATCAATGCTGCTAACATATTCTAATTCAATGAGTACTAAATGATCAATTGGGAACCCAGGAACGATTAAGAAAGGCAACTTTTGTTTTTATAGACTCAAGCTGCTAAAATGAAAGAGCAAGTCCTCTAACAACAAAGAGAAAAAGATTAAATTTAACTCAACCTCACGAATGAATTCAGGATGATGAGGGAAGAAGTTGCTAAACAGAGACAGGTAGCACCAAAGGTAGGAGTTGTCTCTAAACTTAGAGCAGATAATCGTCAGAAAAATAATTATGGCTAGTACCAAGATGACGCTGATGATGAGGACTTGATCGTTGAAGAAGGCAGAGAAGCGAATTTGAACTTTAGCAACAACTCCAAGATCACATATTCAGCTCAAGATAAAAAGACATAATCGCTTATTGTCCATTTTAATCAGCCTTCTTATGGAAATAGACAGTTGTCTAAGAAAGATAGGATTAATCTTATTAATCTTAATGTCCCTGGGTTGCTAGATAACGTGCCTTCTGCAGCCACAAAGGAATAGCTCCTTGATGAGAAGAAACTTCTTGCTTCGGATTTAGCTGATCCATTGAAAGCATCTGTGATTTCGTTCAGAGTTCTCTCTTTCAAACCTAACGTAAAAAGTGTTTTGATAATATTTGAAGCTTTTCTTAGAATGGAGTATCCATCTTAGGGGTGATGATGATTGAAAATTGATTTTTTATTTTTGTTGTTTTTGCTGTTTCTCCATAGAGTTTCTCAGGATTGCCAAAGAGAATGTACATGACAACGAATTTCTTTGATTTCTCCAAATACTAAACTGAAAGTTTTACTTATGAAGCCAGTGAAGAAAGGGCGTAAATCTCTGAGATGATCGTCAAGGAAGTGCCTATCGTGCTTATGCGAGAGGCTTTCCTGAAAGGAGAAGAAGAGAGATATCTCGTTTTCAAATTCGAAGTTGATCCATCGAAATCAAAGTATGCTGATCTTCTCTTGGATTTCTCACGTTATCTTCTTCGGAAGTCCCTCCACGTTGACATCTGGGATGCAGACACACTTATGTTCTATGGATCATTCAAAATACCTCTACATTAACTCCGTCGTTCTGGCATGAATAGAAAAACAGCTTAATTTGTAATTTGCAAGAAACTTATTGAACTTCAAAAAAAGTTGTTGAGACTCTCTTGATTCTTTTTGTGTAAAATTCTATCTTTACCTTAATTTAATTCTTTTTTCCTTAGGACTTGGACATCGTGAACATGAACAATCAAGGCCTACGAGGATCTATATAAATTCACATTGACAACATTGGAAAAATGGAAGCAATTCCAAGTAAGCGAAAAAAAGTAAATTCCCAAGAGGAGGAGGATCTCAACTAAACTAACGCAGTTAATCAAGCAAAAACTGTGAACGCCTGGTAAAACAAAGCTACAGCTAAGGCCAAAGTTATCTCTGATAAGTCCATCTCGATCCCTTAGAACTTCTTGCAAAACTAAAAAACTACTGTGAACTCATCAAGCGGGGATGATAAGCACAAACAGATAAATCAAGGTATTCGTGAAGAAGACGCTGCCAGAAAAATGGAAAGAATCAAGAGATTTAAGAACACTGCATTGAACAAGGCAGCATTGATTTTCGAAGAAGAACACTAGGATTCAACTTTCCAGCAGAAGAACCCACAGATGAACTTAGAATTCGATAAGATCAAGGAGCTCAGCTAGTTGCGCATCGATTAGATAGAAATCATCAAGAATAAGTAAACAAAAAGATTCTCTTTTAACTACAATTATTGAGCTCAAAACATAAATAATTTTCTCTTTGCCATTTTTTGCAGAAAAAAGCCAGAGCTCGTGAAGTAAGTGATAAGCAAGTTCCTCAACGAAGAAAAAGTACTTTCGCTTTTCTACGGGAAACAAGAAGTCCTCCCATTCGTCGTACAAAATACCACTGACTCAATATAGACTTACAGTATTCTGATCGAAGATCCAGATGAGTAAGTCTTAAATGTTCGAGAATTCGAGCCAATTTCAGATCCAGCTGAATGGAAATATTGGATTAATGTCCTAGGCTGTCCTGCTCCTTCTTCCTTCGATATCCTTTAAGGCTCCACACTTGTCTTAGAGCCACAAGAGAAAGTCACCATTCTCTTCAAAACCATCACATATCGTGCCATCGATCCATAACTCAAAGACAAGCAAGATGTTGAGAAGATTGTTGCACAAAGAGTAAATGCTTTAATTAATTCATTTCTCTCCTCCCCTAATCAGAGGTTTATAATATTTTTCCAAATAGGACTCCAGTTACAGACAACAGTACATCAACCCTCGCTCAGTGAATGTATTTGTGTGTTTAATGGGTAAAAACGTTGTTGGTGGTTTCCGCCTTCGAATTGAACCTCACTAGTAAGTCATCGACCATATATTCAGGTACTACGAGCGAGAAGGTAAATCCCTTTGCATCACGCTACCTCCACTGTATCTGAATGATTCAGCTCCATCTTTAAAACCAACCCTCCATGTGACAAATAGTCTTGTCCAAGTTGAATGGGTGAGTGACATTGAAATATCATTTTTCGCAAAAATGCCCTAGCTTTCTAAGATTCTGAAGTTTAATGTTCTCGTCTACAACTCTGATTTCAGATCAACACTCCTAGCGAATATTCAAGTCGAGCTCCATGCTTTAGATTAGTAAAACAAAAAAATACATAATATATCTTCAGATTTTCTAACTCAAATTATGTTTTTTTCTTCAGTAACGACATGCGTGTAAACATGGGCCAGACAACAACCTTCAAGCTAAATGTCCCTGGTGATATCCCTAGAGTTATTAAGCTCTTTAGCTCCGTCCCTGAAGTCTTGTGGTTCAATGCCCCATATAATGCTTAGTTTACTCTGCCGCCTGGGAAGATCACCTAAGTCGAGTCAAATGTGAAATCCCTTGCAACGACAGGATAAAAAATTCAAATCAACGCAGTCGATGTTAATTCACATTAATTAATCCATTCTTGGATTATTTCTGTTGAAACAGACATGCCAACACCTTCTAAGCTCATCGAACTCACTTCAATCGCATGTAAAGAGTCCATCCAGATATTCAACTATCTCAACAGATCACAATAAACCAAAAATTACTCCTTCTTATCTTCCGATAACTCCATCCTTCAAGTAAATTTAGAATTCTATCTTTTTCTCTGTTTTGGTATTCACCTCCTTAATAATTTCTCTTTATCTCCTCAAACAGATCTTAGACGCTTCTAAATAAATCCTTGGCAGCAGCAACGAAGAAATAGCTGTGAAGATCATAGAAAGAGAATATTCTTCCCCCGAAGCGACAGTTATCGTCTTCGTTTCTGACTACGAAGAAACAATCTTCGATACATTGAAATTTAGAATCAGGTATATTTTCAATGAAGAAGCGTAAAGTCTACAAGCATTCTATGCCCTAAAGAAAAAGAAAGATGCGATGCTGGTCTCGCAGTAAGAGCAGCAAAATGCTGATATCTAAGAGTAGTTTAATGATCCACATAAAAATATTGGTTATCAAGATGGATAGTATGGATATGATGGAAATATCAATAGGAATTATGAGAACAATTAGAATTACAATTATCAAGGATATCAACAAGGATAATAATAGCAGTAGTAGTAGTAATATTAATAGTATCAATAACAATAGAATAATAATTACAATAATAATAATGGATACAACAATAACAGAAATAACTACAACTAAGGAAATAACGGAAGAGATATCCCTAACAATAACAATAATTATGGATAAGTTAACAATAACAATTATAGCAACAACAATAGTTATGTTTAGGACAAGTTTAGAGACCAAAAGAAAGTCACTTTTGATGAAGGAAATCCAAGATAACAACAACAACAGCAATAAGATTATGCTGCATATGGAAACAACAACAAGAACAACTATAATAATAATAACAATAATTATCGAAGATAGTGAGAAAATCTCCAATAATTCCATAAAATCAGAGGCTTCTCAGCAGTCCTATCAACTCAACCTAATGAATTCATCCCATCTGAGATTTTTTCTTATTCATAATATGTCTCCCAACAAAATCAAAGATATTTAAATAAAATACCTCTCCAGTTGTACCCATAATGTCATTTTATTCGTTTTGTTGTTGTATGTAATTTGATTAAATATCTATGCTATCAACATCAAACTGTTTACCAAAAATTCTACTGTTCAAATTCATTGTATTTTAAAATCATACAATATGCCTTAATCAACTGCCTCAAAATATCCCACCTATATTTGTTAAATCCCTAATTCGGTGAGAATTATTGTTTTTAACACCCCTCCCCTCTCCACTTTCCCCCTCCAATTGATTATCTCCTTTTTCTTAAACTGATGTCTACTTTTAAAACAATCGACATTCTAAAAATGGTTTTAAAATCTTTTTTGTCTTTCATATTCTTATTCTTCTTCTCATTATTTTAATTTCTTTTTTTTTAATCTTTTTCATTTATTTATTTCTTTTTGTTGGTAAATTCTTTTTATTTTTCATCTTCACATGCCAAAACATCCATCATTGTAGACAGATTCGAGCAAAATATGTGTAGATTAACATGATTGCACATTGAGAGTGTATATTAGTCTCATCACAAAATGGGGGGGGGGGGGGTATTGACAAAATGGTTTGAATGGATCTCAACAACGATTTAGATGCACAAAGGAAAGAAATAAAGAGAAGGATATCATAAGTATATGACATTATGATAGAAATAAAGGAAAAAAGATCATCTAAATGGTGCAAATCAATCAATCCAAGCCAGTCAACGAAAATCATTAATTTGTGTGCTCGTACGTGTACAATTTTTTGATAAGTAGTTCTTTTCTGAGTATGGTCAGCTCATCAGCTATGCCTTAGGGATGTTTCTTGTGTCGGACATATTCAAAACCAAGTGTGAATGTACTCTGGGGGGATTTCAAAATGCATGCAAGCTATCTTTCTCGCACTCTCCTGTTGTTTTACCAGTTGGCTACTTGCTTTCGAATTAAGTTGCCATGGAAATAACTAACAGGGAGTTTAAGTTTCCCTCTCAAAGGATCATAGATTGGTGAGTGTTGCCTCCTCACTGCTTGCATATGCATATTTTCTCGAGCAACTCCTGGGTATTTATAAACTCAAGTTTCACCCTCATATTATCTGCATTCATTCAATTTTATTGCTTCTCACTGGCTGAATACTCCGACAACTGCTTGTCCTAGACATTTTCATATGCTGAAAGATATATGAAAAGAAGGGGGACTGAATAAACAAAGCATAATAATTATTATTATTTTTTGGTTAGCTTCTTATCTAAGGAATCAATGAACCCTCCCTCTCCCCCCCCCTTCCACAGTTTATTATTAAAATCCTAACGGATCTGTTAACAGATCGCTGTTAATGATTAATATGCGCAAATTAATTAAACGGAGATTATTCGTTTAGTTGCTTTTTCATCTTCTCCCCCCCCCCCCCCCCAATTATTTATTATTTATGAAAAAAAACAAAGAAATTTATTTCATATGAAATGATCTACCCAAATTATCCCTCTAGTATTTCCTTAGAAATCTCCTTTAAGTATTACTGCTAAAATAAAACTAGTTCATATTTTTGGAAATTTAAACAATATGAAATAGATAAAAAAGGTGAAAAACTCATTTTGATACAATTTAAAAAAAACACCATTTTTTTTTGCTCTTATTTTAATAACAAACTTTCAATTTTTTTGCTTTCATTTTTGCTGGGGTGATTCTAAAGAGCTATCACTTTTCACAGGCATCCTCTAAGAGAATACTTGTGACAATGGCTAGCTATCATCTTGAGTCCCTAGATTCTTAGAGCCGCTACTTGTCAAAGCATGATCAGGGTGATAATGGCGGATATTGACAAGAGAAGCAGGAAACTACTTGATTGGTTTTTCACTTGGACCATTTTCAAAGTAAGATTGAACTAATGTGGATATTTATTCTATTTTACTCTATCCTAAATTCGCAAGTTCTATGTTAATATCATTTGCATTCGTATTTATGTTAGTGATTGTATTTGCATTTGTATTAGTGTTGTGATTGATGCGATTATTATTGTTGTTGTTATTTTCAAAGAAATTATTATATCCACGACGATGATGAATTTGACGAAGATCCATTTCCATAAGTGAATCTTTCCTGAAATTCTAGCTGGTCTAAATCGATTAGCTCGGTGAATTCAAGTCATTTAATTTGGATTACTAGAATGGGATTGATTCAACCTTGAAAAATGCCAAGAAAATATTCAATAAATTTTCATCTAACAAAATACTCCCCTCCTTTACCGATTGAAATGCCCTGTCAACGTTGCTTTTCAGCTAAGGCAACTCTTGATTCTTCAATTGCTGTTTCATCAAATCAAGCTTTGTCGATTTAGCCTAAGTTGGATTCATAATCGATTGGGATTTCTGTTCCAAGAGTTTAAAGATTTCCTCTTTATTCCCTTTAATCTTGCCCGTCCATGAATTTATCAAGTTATTATCCCTGAGATTCGCAATTATCGAATGCAGCCATCGCCTACGGAGATAATACAATCTCGATCTTTAAGAAAAACAGTATTTACTGACACACTGTACTTTCACAAGTCTCATTTTCAACTCTTCCAGCTTCGTTTTAAACTTAAATCTGTATGCTTTCATGATGATCCTCACACACCAGCTGATGAATAAGATATTAATCGTCCCCAACAATGTCAGAGATAAAAGCCGCCAGAAAAACGTGTCTATGTTCTGAAAAGCGATAAATCCCAAGTAAACTGAGATTCCTTGAACAGTTGTTTAGAGGATATCCAATTAATTGTAGATCGAAAGTTTGTAGGGCTTGATGTAGAACAGCAAGAAGCCGTAGAATGCCAACAAGAAAAAGATGAAGAGGATCTAATTTTTATTTATTTGAAAAATAATTTGAAGTGGGTTACAATAACTAATGCATAAAATATTATTATCCTGACAGAAAAGCACTTTACCTTATTGGGTATGTCGTATTCATAGAAAGTGAGACAGCACATGATCAAGAGTTTCAGATACATTTTTAGAAACTCCCAATACCAAGCATGTGGTTTGTATTCACCAGTCATGAAGATGTATTTCTTCCTTGTTATAATATTGCTCCTTCCATTAAACATCTGGAAAGCTAAGAATGCTGGAATTACTACACCTACGAGTAAGATCACTGGGAGAATCAAGAATAATGACCATTTTATGTATTCTACTGTGTAGCATTAGAAAAGCACGTTTTCTCGAATGTAATCGATTTATCCTAGGATGGGAAATAATAAATGAGTTCAATGTAAATATTTTTCTCAAGAGATAAATTCCTTAAATATCTCTCTACCTATCGTCCTGCAAGAGATAGATGATATGGAGTACTTGAATATCGAAGGTTGAAAATACATCAAGGTGTATAAAAACGATGTGTGCAGATAGAAGCTTCGGCGGTATTTGTCTTTTCGGAACTGAATCGAGCCGGAGATGAAGAAGATCGTTAAGCAAATTATTGGCAATAAAATGGCAGCTATGATCTGAACATATATTATATTGACACCTGTAGCTAAAGTGAATTAATGAAAGAAGCATTCAAAGGAATAGAGAATATCAGTTATTGGATCCGACACAACATCTAGGGATGAACTGAATATCGATGGGAAGCTGATCTTAAAGGTAGTCAGAACCATGATGATTTAGAAATAATTCAAAATAAGTTTAAGAAGAACTGAAGTGTTCATCTCTGTTCTCTCTAGTTCTTTTGGATTCATTTTGCTCCTGATTTTGTAGAGATTCAAGAGTTTCTCTAAGAAACCGTCCACACTCAATTTCGCGAATATTATCTAATCATTTTTTGCGAAGATTTACAAAAAACTTCATCATAAAATAATTTATTATTTGCACTAGAATTTTACATAGAACGTGAATATTCCTGAGATCTTGAGTGCGTTGGCAGTTTGATCTCCACATAGCCCACATTTAAAATTCCTCGCATTGGTGTAGTCATTATCTATATCACAACTTTCACAAAGTGGACCGATGTGTCCAGTAGAACAAGTCGAATTTGATACCCCTCCGAGGCAATTCGATTTCTCGTTACTGCATTCGAGTATCTCATCGGAGTTATCATTGATTCGCCAGTATCCAGGGTTCACTTCTAAGGCCTCTCCACCTGGACAGTATGCACGAGAGGAACATTTATTGCATTCGAAAATCGGTTCTTTTAGGCTAGGGTAATCGAGAGAGTACGATCCTGATGGGCATGTATAGCATTAGTAATAAAGTAGAGAATCAGAAGCAACTTCTCGGAAAACTTCTCCTTGAATGCAATCTCTGAATTCAACTTGAAGAATAATTCTCTTTGAATTCCCCGAAAGAGTCACTAGAGATGGAGAAGTGATTTCCAACTTCACTGTTTTTCCTGGGATTCCTGTGAGAACCAACCCTGTCACATTGAAGTACTTGCTGAGTAAGAATTCTTTTGTAGTAGACGAGATGATAAAGTCCGACGAGAGTGCAGTGTTTTCAGAAATTACTAAAATAACTGATTATTGGTCTATGGCTTTTGCATAAGAGCTGTCGATTGCTTAGTTGTTTTCATCGAGTAACTCGAAAACGAGATTTGGCAAAGCGACTCCACTGACTTAATCTCTAAGGACTAGTATCATCTCGTTGTCTGAATTCGTTTGGAATAAATAATTTAAGGATTTTTCCTTAGTGCTGAGTGCTATGTTCAATTGCAATTTTGTAGGAAACGAGAATATGTCCTTGCCAAAGTTTAACTCTGTTTTAAAGGATAAACATATTAGAGAAAAGAAGTGAAGAAAATGGAGAAAATCAAGAAAAAAATAATAAATATGTTCTTTCTCTGGTGTCTTACATGCTATGTTATTGGCAACTATTGTACCGGGCGAGATAAAAGGCTTGTAACTTTGATATTAGATTCCTCCTCCAACTGTCTCCGCTGAATTGTATTGTATCGAGGTATCGTATAAGTAGCTTAAATATGGAGGAGAGATTGGAGCAAGTTGAAACTCGAAATACAGTCCACCTCCTTTATAGCCTGAGTTATGCTCGATGTAGGAATCATGTACTACCAGTGCATATAAATTTGAGTTTGTTATCATCGCCAATCCTCCACCATTTCCCAAGTCAGCTTTATTGTTTCTTACAATGGAATTACGAATTGTCAGATTCTTATTTAGATTCTAAATACCGATTGCACCTCCATTAGAAGAGCAGTAGTTGTTAGTGAAGGAACAAGAACTAATGTCTCCACCAGAATTAGTGATCAGCAGTCCTCCTCCAAGACACTGCGATTAACTGCAGCTTAAGCTGTCTATGAGGATGTTATTCAAACTGAAAGATGACTTGGATTTAAAGATTATGGCACTAAAAGTCGAGCCAAATATCGATGTTGCGTCAGCAGTTGAAGTCATCCTCTCATATGAACTAACAAAACTAATATTTGTAAAGTTCGAGTCAGCTATGGAGATCACGGAAGCCGACGAGACTAGAAATCCTGAGCTTGAGAATTCATTTTACGTGAACAGAGAACTTTTAATCGATACAGAACTAAACACTGCCGACAAGAACACAATACTGGAAGAGTCTACAAGATCACCTTTAGGGTTGATTGTATGACCAGATATATTAATAGAATCAGCTTGCAAGACAGACTACATCATGGAAATGTACTCTCCAACACCGGAAAGATTTTCAACGAAGGTAGCAATATTCTCATCGATATTGGGATCATTTGCGTTATTAGCAACAGAGCCATGATGATTTAAAGTAACATTTGCGTTCTGCGCATAGATTAATCCACCTTGATTCGCAAATAGATTAGCAGATGAGCAAGACTAGATTGTGATTAATGGAAACACTGGGTAGTAGGATTGTCTTGAATCTGTTGAAATCAAAAATGATACGTAAATTGCGCCTCCTTATCTTGCAGCAATTTAGCTGAAGAAGCAAGAAGTGAACTTTATCGCAGTGGAGTTTAACACTTCTGATATATAGACTGCTCCACCGTGCAAAGAAGCTAAGATATTTGTGAAATTGCACTTTATGAATTCATAAGACGACCCAACTTTGCTCGGTGTGAAGGATACTGCTGCACCATTTTCTCCTCTGCTTCTACTGAAAGTCGTGTTAGTCGTGACGAATAGGTTAGACTGGATATCTAAGAAGCCGCCCAAGTAGGACTAGGCTGGGAAGTCATAGTTGTTATTGAGAAAGTTGCTGTTAGCCAATGTGATGCTGTTTAAATTCAAGAATGCATTTGCCTTTTTTAACAAAAAAAAGCAAAAAATAATCAGAAAACTACATGTTTTTGTTGGGGTAAATTATGCTTTTTAATGATTCCTACAGAAGGCGAAGAATTCTACAGATTCTTGAAATCAGTGAGGTTAATCAGTAAAGTAGAGAACGGAGCTTGAATTAAAATGCAAGCAGCTTAGCTGTAGAAGATTGTCTATGGTGTGACAAATGAAATATCGCTAAAGATAGAATTTGTTATGGTTATTTTCAGGATTTGCAAGGAATTCAAGTAGATTTGAGAAGATTAATAAAAGGAATTCTCCGTTTCGAGGGATATATTGTTGAAGACTGTGTTGCTTACCGAAAACTATCCATCATATCCTGAGCTGGTTGATAGGTATTCATCTGAAGAGAGTGATATTAAATAACTATTTTCTAGGTGTTTATTTGAGAATTTCGAGTTAGTTAACGAGAAATTAAGATATTTGAAATTAGACAGTTAAATGCAGCTCTAATCGCTGACTGAACTGTCAGCTACTGTATTGGAGCATGTCAACTGATCGATGTCTAACTCCAGTGTGTGGAGAGAATATATGAATGTTAAGATATTATCCGTGGAATTAACATTCTAAATCTTTGCGAGGGTGATATAATCTAAGATGATTAAGTAGCGCAATTAGATTTTTTAAAGTTCTTGAGTTTCAGTTGTCGCTGGTGGGCAACTATTCTGTGAGAACTAGGTATATGAGCATTGTTAGAGAGTATTCGAAGATACCGTAGAACTCGATAAGGAGAATGTGGAACTAGCCGCTAGAGCAGAAGTAAGTTAGCCATTAAAAAGTACAACTGAAGCCCATGATGCTGCGATTTAATCATCATATAAAAACTTATTGGAGATATAATTCGTGTTGTTTAAGTTAAAAGTCATGGCTGAACTATTGACGTTTAAGCCTTTTTTTTTTGGAGGGACAAACAATAAATGAGACAAATATAATTTGTTAAGATATTTTTTGAAGAGATACCTTAAACGACTGTATTAGCGAATACATTATCGACAAATGATACGTTGTTGAAGGTAGTGAACTGCGAATTGATGAAATGGAACGAATATGAAATCGTTTTATTGGCAGTTACAATTTTGTTACCTTTGAAGATTGTATCAATCATCGTCAGTTACAAAGGCTTCGTAGAGGAGATAAAATTCGAGTCGATAAATGTGTTGGAAGTAACACTTACCGAGTTAAAGTTAATTTAATAATTCGCGGTTGAAACGTAGAACAGTGATAACGCATTGGTGATTGCTTAGGAATCGATTGTGAAGTTATTGATATCCATTTAAACGCCCGCTGTAATCGATACGTATCGAAAGCGTTTTAATGAAGTGGTACTAATCAAACAACCAACAAACATATGATTTATTCAGGATCATTAATAGAATGTTGCAGAGTGAGAGATATTTTTTTTTACTTTGTAAGTGACATTGAGACATCTTGGAGAATGAAATATTTATTGCTCACATTTAACAAGGGACCTACTACTTTGAGCGAGTAGGAGGAAGTAATAAGGAGTGTAGAGACCATATCGAGATTCGCTAAGCGTATATTTAGGTAGTATCTCAAGTCAAATGAGTCAATTTTATACATGGTTGCAAAGATACGTGTACCTGGGATTGCGGTGCTGTCTTCCACAGCTTAAATATTGAGATTAATACCGAACACAGTAAAGAATGTGTTAATGGATGCAAGGTAGATATCATCTAATACAACGTATCGATCGAGAAGATCAATGACACTTCCTGAGACTAAGTTAATCGAGTAGGTGATCTAGAAAACAGGTGCGTTCAATAGGATTGATTGGAGATGAAAGAACGAAGCATCTAGCCGTTCTACATGATATTTCTGTGTAGAAGTTATTGAGAATACGTCTGCCAATGAGCTGCTAGGGTTTTATGCTACCTTGGTGGTTAACGCACAAGGAGAAGACATACAATTATTGAAAAGGCATCCAGAAGGTCTGATTCTGTTAGGAGATAATGAAAATTGGGAGGGAGGGGTTAAATTTGAATAAAACTGTAAAATTAAGTCAAGAAATATGTATTACCTTCTGAACAACAATGAAGAAGCTTTAATAAGGAGGATATATTACTCAGAATCTGCAACATATGGGATGAAACTAATGACTTATCGGTTGTTTATTGTTTCACCACTTGCATTATCTACGATGTCATTGAATGTCACCTGCAACGATAGCTAGTATGTTATTGGAGTAATATTGTAGATTTTAATGAAGGAAGCAATATGAAGGATGAGCGCATTTGGCGAAATAAAAGCGAGAAAATCAATAGAATAAGGAGTCGTGTCTGTAGCCGATGAGGAAGATGTCAACGAAAGGAGCGATAAAGATAGATTTGAAGTCTGATACCAGTTGGGATTAATTGACAGCAAAGCAGTGTAAACAGTAGTGGAAGGATCTGAATCCTTGAGCTAAATTAAGATCTAATTTGAAATAGCAAGGAAATATGCTGAAGAAATGGACTCTATATTTGACGCTGAGAAACTGCTGTTTGATTGCTGGATTAGTGCAGCTAAATGATCTTTGCTGACTTCAAGGTATGATAGGCTCATAGGATTACCAGAAAGTTACTGGATTCTAACAACAACAAATCCTTGCTGGAAGAGAATCAGCAGTGTTGAACTTGCTTCATCGAAATCAGATTTCTGATAAACATAAGTGCTTGAACTTAAGCTCCAAGGTTAGGTAGTTGTACTCGAAACGACGTTGCCTAGGTGATCGTAGACATAAACATTAAGATTAAATACTGTTGAGGAATCGGAATTCAAGGTAGTATTGATTTGGATATTAGTGGGGTCTGTATAAGCACAGTAGTTGCTGAAGGTGAACGATTGAGCCAAGAAGACAACTGCGAAATATTGAGTGGATGAGATTGTCATTTCTTTGACAGCATACACTTATAAAATAACTTAGTTAGCAGAAGTCAGATCAAGAGATTATGATACACTGCCTTATGTATCTACAAGTGTTGTTGAGTAGATATGTATGGTTTATTATTTCAATGGATCTTACGTTGTTGGGCATATCCCACTTTCTCGAGGGATTAAGTTCAAGGTATTCGTTTAAATGACGCCAAATACAGCAGCAGCTTAGGAAAAGGCAATTATTTTGTAGTTTTCAAGAATTATGGAGTTGATTGTTAGAGTTTAATAGTTTAACAAAGATGATGTTCGAATACTGTATTCTGCCAAGTTTATTGTTGCTGTGGAAGTGAGAGAATTGATTTGAAGATTCCCAATAATAGATACAATTCCATTAAGCGTTGAATAGGACGCATCAGGTGTGGTAAACTCTATTGGGCGATAAAAAAAATAATTGTTCAAAGATATAATTTCATGGCAATTATTGAAATTAATATTGTGTAAACCTGGAAGCCATTAAGCGAATTATGATGAAGATAATGAAACTAAAGAAGAATTAACTGCACTCGTTGAAGAAACAAGATGACTCACATCGATGTTAATCACAGCCCCATTTGTAAACCCCACAAGTAAGTAAGCAGTAGAAGCTATATTGATTGACGCAACTGATGTGACTGCAGCTGAAGAGGGATATTTGAGTCTGGTTGCACTAGAAATCGAATAATGATTCGCTATGAATTCAGAGATTTTATAAAGAAAGATTTAGTCTTATACATCAACGAACACAATGTAGGAAAGATCTCCAAAGGATACAGCTTTAATTATGGAAATGTAACTAGTTGAACCTGTTCGTTTATTAGCAAATATTTAGGGGTTATCAAATGTGAAAAGAAAAATAAAAAATAGTTGTTTTTTATTACTGAGTTATGTGATTAAGAGGGGGGAAGCTAGCATGGCTGCTAGAGAAAAACCATTAGATGAGGGGGGAGAGTATTTTAGTAATGTGAGATCATAAAACACGAGACAATAATTTGTTGAAGATGGAGTAGAAATATCTGCACCATATTGAATTGCAAAAATATTGCTGTCTTTCAAGTATCCATATGAGAGAATCTCGCTAGTAGCTGCAGTTCCTACCCAATTGCCATATGAATACACGTCGTTTTTCTAAGCAGATAACCCATAGGCGTAGATTTAATTCTTCTTAGAAAACCCAAAGATAATGTGGGTTGGTAAGGATGTACCAGATAATCCAGGGACACTTTGAGCAAAATACAATCGATATGGTTGCACTAGCTGAGGATAGCTACCTCTATCAATATTGACTGCGCAAAACATAAGAAAAATAGTGAAAATGAATGAAGAATTCAAAAAAAAAATATTCTTCAATAAAATAATAAATAAAACATAACATTTTTAATTGAAAATGATTGTGAAAAGGAAATCCTACTTTCCATCTGATACATCATGTTTCCGTTTTCATCGAATTTGAGTAGAGTCGAGACTGCATTTGTGATATCATTATCGATAAAAAATAGCTACTACAACTTTGAGGAATCACTTGGGTTAATCATTGTTAAGGATTCTGTGATCGCATAGAAATGATTGAAATCTGAGGTAGGAAAAAAAGGCAACAAATTGTTATTCAATTTCTTTTATTTTCGCGTATTGCTTAATATTTTAAGGTAATTTCGATTTGGATTTCGCAATAGTACTTTGCAAAATACACAAGTCAAAATAAATATTTGGAATAAGTGTGCTGATTTCTCTCTCTCTTTCTCATTAATTGTATTGAATAAATCAAAATTGATAGCTGCGTTAATTGGTCTCATTTATATCTTGTCTTGATTTAGTAAAATTACTTGGATCAGTAGACAGAAATTATTTAGTGAAGATAGAAAGTGAGAAGAAATTCATCATGACCATCTATCCCCTAGAGATTAGTACTATATCTCCATTACTTAGTGCACTCATACTCAACACGCCTTCTGTCTCTCCTGTCAATTTGAAGGACTAATACACCTCACCAGTTCGAATATCGCTGGCCATTATAATGCTGGATCTATCACTAGATAGGTAAATCAAAGAATCCTCCACATAAATCAGTGAAGTAATCTGAGTTTGATGACCTTGAAGATTTACAATAATAATAATTATTCTTTAACAAAAGTAGAGCTAGATTTCTTTAAAATACCTTTAAAAGTATGAAATTATGGGCATTCCAATGTCGGAACTGCAAAATTCAAGGCATCGATAGAATTTATCAGCAAGAATCCCAGGACTATTATCCACCAGATCATTTTCATCATGAGAAAGTGAATCGTATTTTCTATTCTTTCGTTGTTTTTTAATTTCTTTGATTGAAATAAATTGGTTATTACCAGATTTAATTATCTGCGCGATCAAACCTAAATATCTTGTATTAACGATGACCTAACAATTTCAGAAGTAGTTTTTTAAAATGTTTAAATATAAAAGTAGGGTATTTTTCTGAGTTATCTTATTAGATTAAATGTTAGCTTACTCTTTGTATTAACCTCTTACCAAGTAAAAATGTTGGTTATAAAAATGGTATTTCAGGGAATAAACCTGTCTGCCATCCAACCTTGGCTTATTTATAATAATTTGATTTTTAATGAAGCTTAAAGATTAAGTAAACACATTCATCTAATGATAAACTGATAAACATACATATTCAAGCATATTCAAAGTTTAAAAATAATCTTTGTTTATTTGAAATGAAGCCTCTTTTGAGATCAAATAATATTAATCCCACTTTTTTAATCCCATGGAGAGAATGAGAATCAAATTAAATCATATCCATACACCGACGCATACTTTCGAATCTTATCGAATAATAAATTATTTCGTGGGAATTCTGAAACAAAGTTATTGTATCAATTATATCTTCTTAGAAATTCAGTTTTATGACAACAAAAATTTCGCCTAAGAATGTTTTTGGGAAATGATCAAATGAATAAACGAGAACAGTTTATTTATCTCAGTTGATTTTATAAATTAATCAAAAGCATTAAGTATTTTGAAATAGCATCCTGTACTTAGGATACTATTTCTTCAAATACAAACTCAAAAAAAAAAGAGTGTTAGAATCAATTACTTTTAATTTAAAATTTTGATAAATTGAGCAATTTATTATGAACTATTTTTATTCTTCCTTTAGATATTTTTTGGATAATTGTTCATTGCACAGTAGAATAATTCACTAGAAATTGTATCTTTTTAGCTGATTTCTGAGAGAAAAAACCAAAACAATAAAAAATAATTTTATAACTCAAAGAAAAAATGTTGTTTTTTCATGAAAATTTTTTTCAAGATGTTTATCTCAGGACTGAAATATACAACATCATCAATAGAGATATATTTTTGAATTGTTTTCAATAGAAAAGATTTATTTCGGAAGGAGTATCAGCCCTTATTGGAAAAATAATCGTATAGACAGTGAAAGCAATCAACTTATTAGATCATAAAAACATGAAAAAGATAATTTTTATTTTTTTACAGAATCATTCATCCCCCCCCCCCCTCTAATTTATCTTTTTAATTTAAAAATATTAATTTTCATAAGATCAAAAGATAAAAGATCGAATCTCAATATTTTTTTTATGTAGAAGAGGACAGATGTTTCTTACAATTCAATTGTTTTGACTTGCAATAAATAGTCTGTTAATTAAATTTTAGTTCCTGTACATTGTTGTAGATGATCTCTAATCTGTCCTTAGAAACTACTCTCCTTTAGCTTAGGAAAATTAATTAAATCTTCTTATTAACCTGTAAAACGAATAAATATCTCCTTCACCTTCCCAGAAATCTGTTGAAATTCATTACCCCAAGCAACTAAATTGCTACTTAAAAATTAAGGATATTTTCGATATGTTCGGGATCTTTTTTGGCGGGGATAGCTGCTTATTTATAACCCCCGTTGGAAATTCATCAGAAAAAACATTAACTTAGATTTTTCTTTGTTTTGTTGTAAATAAGTATCCACTTTTAGTGTTAGATGCGAATTGTTTTTTTTTTATTTCAGATTAAAACCAAAGTCAAAAAAAGTACCTAAATAAACCCATAAAAGAAGGAGAGAGAGAGAAAATGCTATCTATTGAAGGCAAACATTTATCTTTTAAAGGTCAGATCGCATGTGGAAATCTTGATTGCTCAGAAATAGAGACTGTCACTTGCGATTGCGGGTAGGATTTAGTTAGAATAAACGGAGGGTTAGCATATTCGAAATCACTCCATTTGACAATCATAATGATGATATTATCTAAATTTAGTTTATTTGTTAATTATTTCTTTCTTAGTACTTCAGGCTATCCAAATAATAACCTGTAATAAGTAGCTAAATCGTTTATTAACGGAGATCATGTAAAGGCGCTATCACTTAATCTCTGGTAATAATCATGCATAAGTTAGATTTGATGGCTTAGTAGAATAGAATCTATTATTCACAAAAAAAATTATGTAATAATTGCTTGTCTATTTTTTTTTCAAGGAATAACAAAAACACAACAATTTTCGGGCATTTCATAGCTAGATTTCCAGCACTCACTACTCTCAAAGTTAGTTTTTGGGACTGCGAATTGAGATAGAATGGAATGAATGAAGTGGCTGAGCATCTCAAATAGCTAACTTAGCTCACTGTGTTAGACATCGATTTAAGGTAAAAATTTTGAAACTGTATTCCTTTCGTTTATAATCTCAATTTAATCCAGTATCTACAAATTGGAAAGGCATTTTATGAAAAAAATCAATTGATATTCCTCTTATTATTTATCTTATTCGTCTTCATCTTATTGATATTTGTTTGAATTCAACAAAGATGGAATTGGATTGCGAGTGCCGAAATTGAAGTCTTCAACTAATCTTTGAGTTCTTTGAAGAATCTCACTTCCTTATCCATCAACGCCTAGTAAGAATTTTCCTTGAGTCACTAAAAGCAGCAATCAATGGGACTACATTTATATCCTTCTTTTCCCTTTCTTTTATTCTTGTACTCTTAAAATATTAAGTTATTAATTATTGTATTAATTTCTTAAGGAATAACTCTGTAGGGAATCTAGGAATGAAGAGTCTCAGTGAAGCCCTTCTACAACTTCCTCTTCTTCAAAAACTCTCACTTAACTTCGAGTAAAAGCAATATGAAAGTTTGATCAAAGCATAAAATACATAAATTTAAAAGGTAAAATTTTCAATGATTTCACTTTTTCTGTTAGCTCTAATGAAGTAAAGGCAGCCGGATTAAAAGAAATCGTCAACGCCATCGCTTAATTCAAGCATTTATCAGAAGTCTCCCTCTCTTTTGAGTAACTCACTTGCCTTTGACATTTAAATCAAGGAGTTCATATCTTTTTTTGTGACTATTTTTTATGCAGAAACACTCATCTTATTAACAACTCTAGACTCGCGTTGGCTTGCAAAGGATTTGAATCAGCCAGTAATCTGATTTTTATCCAAACTAACTTACTACAGTAATACCGTTTTAGACAAATTATTATTAGTTTTTTTAACAGACGTGAAGTGATATTAAATTTACAAATATCTTTGGTTTTGCATATTAAAGGAACCAAGCACAAAAGGGTGAATACAAGAATAATATCATGAAAGCGCCAAGAGCTGTTGTGATTTCATATTCTAAACTTATTAAGCCCTGAAGAGAAGGAAGCTAACGATGAAATGAAGAAAACTACACAGGTTGAATTTCGATAGCCGATAAGGAAAGAATAATAATACAAATTTTTTGTGTGTTTTATTTTGAGGGGAGATTTGGTTATCTGTGTGTGTTTGTGCGTTCTCTGATGTATGAATATCATCAAATATTAAGTTCTTTTTTATTTTTCTGATTCTTCTATTTTTGTGAGAGAAAGAAAGGAGAAAAGCCAAGTGGGAAGAAAGAATATATTTGTCAAGAGAACAACAAGAATAGTAGCGATATTATTAATGTCTCAATGCACTGAGAGATGAGCTAATTAGATTAAATATTTTGGCAGATAGAGATGACAATTAATTGTTAAGTTTACTCAAATTATATATCAAATTGTTTTTTGGCTTGACAGTAGAGTAGAAGGGAGAGAGATAGGTAATCTGGAAAACAAAGTTGAAGGATTTCTAAAGATATGAGTGAAGTCATTCAAGATCTCATGGATCAGCTAACTTCACTTGAAAAAAGCACCCTTGATATTGGAGATAATTATCGTAAGTTTTGAAGATGCATACGTTTATTAGTGTATTTGTTGTTTACCATATGCGATGTATGTGAATGTTGTATTTTTAAAATTTCATATTTTGTTGATTCTTTTTTGGACAGGTTAATACCTTTACAAGGGCACTCCTTTACCAGAAGATTTCGACAAGGTAAATACTAACTATCATCTTAGGGAAATCGATTGTAATGGCTTGTTATTTTATCTCTGAATATGCAGATATTCTTCGAAGTTCTCGATAGATCACGCAAGTTTCATGCAGCAATGAATCAAGTCTTGAATGGGATCGAATCGGGAAGCGTACGACCTTCACGCAAGATCACTCCAGATGAAATGCGCTCTCGCTTCTATAAGGTATACAGGAATTTACCAGAAAGGACAGGACAAAAGGAAGGATGAAAATTCGAAGGGGATTTTACAAAAAGGGAAATTGAAGATTTTTGAATATCTCTGCAAAAGTTAGTTAGAAAGGTTAAAAGGTATTCTGCTTTTGTTAGTGCTTTGAGACAATCCAAGACGTGCAAGTGAAGATAATCGACAAGAAAAAGAGTTACTTGAAGTAATACAACAAGAGTTTAAATTCAAGGCTGCACTCGGGTACTCGCTCACAGCTTTCTGCAGGCACGAATAATCAGACAGATAAAACGGATAGCTTTGTTAGGTTCAGCAACAACAACTCTTCCACTCCAAATCAGATAGGCTAAATGATGTACAAGGAAAGTGGCGGATCAAGTTTAGAAGATGAAATCAGTTAAGAAAGCACTTCATAACTTGATCTCAGTTCGAACGCGAATAATCAGCAAGATGTCGAAACGATGCAGAAAGTCGTAGTAAGCATCGAAAATGAAATCTCATGTAAGTATATGGGCTGCTATTATTCTTGAATATATTCTAATTAATCGCTAGATTTGGCATTAATATCTTTGAAAAAGAGCAGGAGAGCAAACTAAACATGATCAAGGAGATCTAAGATCTGATCGCAAAAGAGAGGGAAGCAGAATGGAAACAGAAGAGAGAAGCATAATAGCAGAAACTACAATAATAGTAGGAGTAACAAGTTTAATTAACTGATGGACGAGCTTAGCGACAACAGATGGCAGCAGCATAGATAAACAGAAGTGAGAATAATCTTTTCAATGAATCAGTTGTAAACAACTAATAGTAAGAAGGTGATAGAAACTCGATTAAAGTCCCACTGATGGAAAAGCATCAAGGCACGACTTACGAATAAGCGAAGAGAAAGAAGATGAAGATAATTATTTTAGGGATATTAATTCTAGCAGCTGTTGCAGCAGGTGTATGCGTGATTCTACTAATTTGACAGAAGGAGATGGGATCATTTTCAATGTAATATGTTATAGATGAAGTGGGAGATCACAGAATGGTCTGTCTTGTTGGAAAGAGCTGAATAATATCTGTTTTTCTTATTAGAAGAAAGCAACACAATTTTTTTTTTTTTGATGAAAAATATGTTAAAAAAATTTAAGAAATCAAGAA
>Ga0302271_10000361_pt1 | contig 43626 bp, 19 predicted proteins | sample III_Bog_N1_1_FD_198767 | JGI IMG/M metagenome (GOLD analysis project Ga0302271, IMG submission 198767) | Peat permafrost microbial communities from Stordalen Mire near Abisko, Sweden - III_Bog_N1_1 | ecosystem: Environmental > Terrestrial > Soil > Wetlands > Peat | place: Sweden: Abisko...
GTTCTTGATTATGATTGAAGTGTTTGATATTATATTTTGTTAAATGAAGAAGAAAAAGTCTCTAATTTAATTTGATAGCTGTTGTGATAAATATTTTGATCTCATCCTCTCGTCTATGATAAAAAGCTAAATTATCTTCTGATAATCTTCAGACAACCTACAACATTATGTGTTAATTTGGGTAGAATTATTTGTGTTCAAAGTTTCCAATAAATTCAATTAATTTCTAGGAGTGATATTAATGTTTTAGATGTATAAATTAAACACAAACAAACAGATTATTGATAATAGAGGAGGATTTCATTATTCGTTTGTTTCTTTCCAATTATGAATCTTTTCAATCATGATCCTGAACTTATTTTTATGTTCTCATAGGTGAATGAGATTTAATTTATCGTATAATATCTTTATCTGTTGGTATTATTACTGACCTATTAGCCTTTCTAATAAGAGAAGAAGAGAAAATAGCAATTTCTTTTGAGAGGAAATTAGCTAACACAGGAAGATAGAAATCAATCTAATTAGTTACAAATCTTAGGAAATAATCAAATCCTTTCAATCTCTCCAAAAGATCTTAACTAGAAAGTTGTAATTTATTGAGTTTTTAGGGTAATTAAGGAAATTCAATCGATTTACACTAAGCAGTTAAGCATCTTGATAAATCTCTGAATTCACGGAAACTCCTTTTGATTTAGATTTTCTCTCCTGTTCTGCTTGTATATGAAACATGGTATAAGACAGTTTTTTTATTAAACCTTTATGCTTGCTCGAAGGAATCCACTTTTAGATCTAAATAAGACATTTTAAATTAACTTTCAGGATTAGTTTCAAGATTTGGAGTTACTATTTGAATTCCTTCTTAATTTGAGGATTTGGAACTTTAACTTACTGAGCAAATTACTTTTCTTACATTGATTTCATTATTTGAGGCCATTATACTTGTTGTCCTTTCAGCTGTTTCCATTCTTTGATTCTAAGAAAAGCATCTTGAAACTACTCTTGAAGAAACAATTTCTTGATTGCTTAGCTTACTTTCTTCAAATAATAATTATTCATTGAATTATGGAGTTTACATATTTGATATCCTTAGATTCTATGAATATGTAGATCGATTTAATACATCAGAGCTAATCTAACTGGGGTAATGATAAGAAAGAAATTACTTACTCGTAAAAGAGGGTGTATTAGGTTAGTCTAAAAAGTTAATTCCCTCTAATTATTTTTCCCTTTCACTTCTTGCACCCACAGGGGGGATAATCTCAGGAAATATCTTTTCAGTTGTTTATATGTCTTTTATGTGTTCTTGATTTTTCTCAGAGATGCTATCACTGTAATCATCTATTTCTGGGTAATTGATTTCTAATCCTGCAGTCACGCCTAAACTAAAATGGTTATCGCTGCTGCATTATTATTTGTTTTATTCTTTTAGATTATTATTTTATGTTACAGTTCCAGATTTAATAATATTTGCATTTTTAATGCAATCTTCACTTTTGTGAGGTATCTTATCAGTAGCAATTGATATAAGTGAGTCACTTAGAGAATGACTGAGTCTCAAGAAGTTTACTTTTAGCATATCAGATGGGTTTAATATCAGAAAAATCAAAGAAATACTTGAAACCAATAAGTTGAAAATATAACAAAGAAGCATCGATAAATGAAGAGAATTCTGAGATGACACTATCAGAAATAAAGACACAACTACATTAGATACAAAGCAGACTAACGACGCTAGCAATGTGATTCGTTATGTTTAACTTTCTCCCAAAGCATCAAAACCAACTGCTACAGCAATAGTCCAATTTCCAATCCAAAAGCTAACTCCAAAGATTAGTTGTATTATCCATCCTTCAGGGAGGATCATAGCGATAAAAATAATTAAAATAGCAGCTTGGAGTCCATTGGTTAGTAATAAAGTAACTTTAGTCCCTATTGTAAATGGGCATAGATGTCCGCGAGTTGAAAAAATGGTTGATTTCAATTATTTAATAAGAGTTGGTATTTACGTCTTCCATTTAGATATTTTGTTAATAATAATCCAAAGTGCAGCTGTAAATGGGATAAGACAGACTAAAGATACAATCACGCATTCAGCACTTCCAACGGAACAGTAATCTTAGCTAAATATTATGAAAGTATCTTCCAGTTATGGAGCAGTAGATTCAGTTTTCTCAAACTACTGATAAGGAGCAGAAATTTCACTAGACATTTCAAGAGAATTCTTTGGATTTGGTTCAAGAATCAATCTAAAAAGGAAGGCTTTTTAAGCTGCTTTTCAATATGTTTGAAGTTGTAATTCAAAGTCCCTGTTAAGAGCTTGTAGATCCTAAGAATATCAAATACTTGAAATACAATTGTTCTCTTGTCTTAATTATTTTCTAATATTTTGGTATTTCCCTCTTATTGTTTACACTTAATTACAAGATGATTATTATTATTAATATTTCATCTTCTCTCTCCCTCTCTCTCTAAGATATACATCTTTTGCTTACACTTCTTTGTAAGGTAGTTTTATTATTCTTATTAAGGATTTAACAATAACCTAGAGAAATGTAATCAGTTTGTAGATATTTTCTGTAACAAGATTTGATATTTGTATTTTGTCGATCCTTATTGAATATTACTACAGCACAATCTTATTAACTAATAGTAAGATCTTATTATTTTTGTTTTATTTTCATTTATTTATCTAAAAGTATTTCTTAAAAAAGAAAGCTAAATCTCCTCTAAGTTATTAAATCAACTACTAAAAAAATGTAAGGTAAATTTTTGAATAACTTTTTCCAAAAAAATAAAATAAAAAACATAATCTAAACAACATCAAATTTTGATCAATGTGATAAGGTTAATTAAAATAAGAGATTACTTAGAAAAAGAACAAAAAAACACTCCCAAATTCGATTTATAATAGGAAATAGTAATGATTTGATATTTAATTATTAATCCACAAATCTAGGCTAATAATCCATATTTCTTTCAATAAAGGATTTAATAACCAATTCCATGCTATTTGCTTTTGAATCTAAATAAGAAAAGATTTATGATAAAATGTGCGTATGTGTTTGAGTGCATTAAAATACAGAAATCTAGAAAGTTGGAATGAATAAATTGTGATGATTGGTTAAAGGTGGCTTTAAATGAACTCAAAATCACACAGAATTCCATATTTTTGACCTCTGATTCACTGAATGAGATGAATTAATCATAGAGTTTATAAATTATTTTTAGTCAAATCAGTGAGAAATAATTTAAGTATCTTCTTTTTGAATATAATTCTGTCAATAATCAATCATTGAAATTACCCATGAACTTTATGAGTATTCTTTTTAAGTGTTGCTGCTGGCTGTTGCCGAAGCAATGAGTTGTGTTTCTGAGACCTTACGATCTATTACTTAGCTTCTCTCCTAAAATAACCACCAAAAACAATAAAGTTAATGAAAATATTAGTAATTATCTCAAAAATAGTAGGTCTTGAATAACTGAACAGTTTTTTATGAAGAATAACGATGCTTGCACCATAAAAATATTTTTTTTTTACTCAACTTTTTTATCTACATCGATTTTCTGCTTGATAGAATGCTGTATGTTCTTCCTCATCTTCTCAACCTGCTTCTTGTTAGCATCAAACAAAAAATCATAGGTTATTCCTTTAATCTCTTTCTCTCTTTGTTATTTTAAAAAATAATCTCACAATATTTCAGTTTCTTTTTTGAGTTGTTCCATGCCAGTTAGTCTTCTTTTCACATAACCAGAACGGTATTAACTTTGATGACTACTAACACCAAGAGCTTCGTTAATTCTTTTTTATTTCTTATTAGCAGTAGTACTCTGATGTACTCTTTTAGCTTGAACTTCTGAATTATTTATGGTCCTTCTATGTCTTGAATTGTTTGGGAGGAATTATTCTCCTTTGAGATTCCAGAGGAAGTTATTATTCTTAAGCTAAGTTAAGATATTCTTCGTTGTATTAGTTATTATGGAGAAAATTATTACCATCGTTGCGACATCGTTGATTAGGTATTAGCTGTTTCAACAAGTCTTTTATTTATCCAAATTCTTGCAAAATTAGTTCAACTTTTTGTCCCATCTTAAGTTCAACAATTTCAAGCCTATGACATATTAATCCATCTTAATTTTGTTAATTGTCATGATTGTTGTCTTCTTGATATGGGATAGCCCACAAGAGACTGATGTTGTACTTTAACCATTTCGTCAAAAATATTTAAAACAAACGAGATTAATAATAATACAAATTAGGAAACTGAAATCTCATTTTAAACTAAACTAATTCAAATAAAGCATGAATAACCGCAAATATTATTATCGTATTGCACTTCTTGCAAAATTGGAAAAGTTCACCTGCTCTATTTATTACTGTTGTTAGGCATGTTTAAAGACAGTATTTCATACTGTGTTAAATCTCTCCAAAAGAGAGCGCTATTATTTCGAACTTGTGATTCGACCAGGAGGGGGTCTGCAAAGAAAGAAAAGGTTTCAGAAAAGTATCCTTGGAAAATTGAGAAAGACTAGTAAAAGTTTCTGGATGCTATTTTTAAGTTAAGTTTGAAAATACTTAAAGGCTTCAAATATGCCTTCTAATTGTAGTCATACAAGAGTTAATATTTTTTATTCTCATTTATTAATAAGATGATGATTATGATAATTTATAAATTGTTTATTTCTTCATTACTTCTCTTTTTGTTAACAACTTTACAAAGTTTTGTAATTAAAAATGAATGACTAATATGTTAAATGTTTAAATACTTGAAATTGCAGCACATAATATGAAAAATATAAACAACTTTTTTGCTTAGATAATCCAAATTACTCCTACAATCATTCCTCAGCATTGTCCTGTTGAATGTTGAAGTATCTGAGCTGATAGGAGTTCTTATCAGAAGAAGTCACGTAGAGATAGTTTCTGAGATCTTACTTCTTGAGATACTTCTTTGTGAGGTACTTAAGGTATCTCTTGGAGAAGGGAATTTGAGATCCAACAGTGATCTTCTTATCAGTGTTAGAGACAGTCAAATTCTCTCCAAGATTTCCGGTGGAACCAGCAACCTTAATCTTGGTCTTGAGGAACTCGGCGAAGTCAGAAATCACGAGGACTTTGTCTTCAACTGGCTAAGTGCAGTCGATGTTGAAGTTAAGGTTAACTTTCTTGACCTACTTTGTTTTCTTTCTGAATGCCATTTTGATAAATTTGATGGATAAGTGTCTTAATTTGAGCTTTTTTAATTTAATTTATTTTTTTCTACTTAGTTTCGCTACAAGAGCTGTTTTCTGTGATATGTCAAGTTTCAAAGAGATTCATGCTAAAGGCATTACCTGCTAAATCTAAATTTATTCTTTGTTTTGATTTTTTAACCTTTTTCAGTAGATTTTTCAAAACATTTAAATTGTCTTTGCTGTTTGTAAAAATTTACATGTTGACAAGCAATTCTGATAATAATTTTTTTTATTTTTAAAGAAAACCAACAGATAATACATATCAAAATATAAGATTGATGAAAAAAACACTAAATAAAATGGGTCAATGCATCTTCAGTTAGTTCATGCTTCCTAAATCACAATATTCCCTATCAATTTGTATTTTCAGTGGGTTCTGAGATCTACTATTTATCTGCTGTTTCTTCTTTTTAAACATCACTGAGATTTTAGCTTACCTATTCCTTGGTTACAAGAGGTTTAATAAATCTTGCTTGCAGCCATACTCTATACATTTGGAGTCCTGTTTTTCTATTTTCAAGATACCTGTAGTGAACATTATTCTCGATTTCTTCAAAACCAGCAGTTTAGAACAACGCTGAGACTTCTTCTTTTGGGAAATAATAAGCTCTTGTGCCATCATGTTTCATGTAGAAATGATCTTTCAGCTTTCTTCCTTTTTTACGTGAGAAGTTAAGCTAAGCAAAATCATATTGTCCATAGTCTCTGAAGTAAATCACACTGCCTGGTTTCATCCAAGCAAAGATCTTATCAATCACTTTCTAGTGGTTTTCTGGGCATATCGCGCTGAGAACAAAAATGAGAGTAACAATATCAGCGGGAGGATTGAACGATTCAGGAATTGGGTCGTTCACTAGATCTTGAACCTCTGCTACAATTCTTTCTGGATCATAAGGTTCTGCTTTCTTAACCCACTCAATCGCTTTAGAGGAGAAATCACAGATGTAGAACTTCTTAATCGTTGGGTATTAAGGCATCAGAGGATAAATTGTGTCTCCAACACCACCTCCAAATTCGCACATAATATATGATTTATCTTTATTTTCTTCTGCAGCCATCGCAACGAGCTCTGGGAATTCTTTGTACAGATAGTGACGATTATGGAAAAAGCCAAGTTTATGATTCTTATAGAACTTATCCCATTATTTATTGGCAGTAGCTTCAGATCGTTCATATGTTTAATTATCTAAAATTTCTGTATCTTCTTCAATCATAACCTTAGCTTTTTCTTCTAGCTCTTCGTTCCTAAAAGTGACATATTTCAACACAATCAATCAGCTATCGAATGCTACAAATAGAAATTTATTTACCATTTGTAGAACAAAACAGGCATCGTTTCCTTTCCACTTTTGTTTAAGTTAAACTTTTTCCTAATCTCCGCTCTTAGCTCTTCAATCTTAGATGGCAACTATTACTCCCATGTATCAGGTTTTTGTTCTAAATTGAACTAACTTTTCAGTAAGTTCTTCTCAGCGGTCGTCAATTTCAACTCTAATTCTCTGATTTCCTCTTTTTCTTCAGGTTTCAAATGAGCAAGTTCCTCATCTGGAAGTCTGTTTGCTTTCTCAATAAGCTCTTCAATTTACTTCTAGTCTCTCTCAATATACTCGTCTTCTTCGACTTGTTAATGTCTCTCTTTGGTATCCATTTTCCACTTCTCTTCAAGACTTTTAAAGCTATCGAATCAGATCTACTTTTATTGTTTTGTTATGGGGTAAATTATTCAATCCTACTTTTTCCTAGCCACTCTTTAGATCATCGTTTTTCAACTTAAATCTCTTCTTTAATTTCCACCTTGTGCTTCCTCCTTCCCACTAAGACTTCACAATCTTTTTTAGATTTATTAATCTAAAAAAGAAATTCACACAAATAACTAATAGAAATAGTAATAAATCAGATATCCTTTGGCAAAAGCAAGCTAGAAAACTTCTAATGACATCAAAAAAGGCAGATCTAAAATCTGAAGCAGATCCTAAGAAGAATACAATCGCAGAGAAGAAATTCAGTGAAGAAGTTGCTAAAGTATTAGAGGACGATGATGATGATTTTGAAGAGTTTAATCAGGAAGGTAAAAGAGAGAAGAAATTGCGAGTAGTTGGTTGTTGATATTTCATATTTAATACATACAAAATGAAAAATATCTAATTCTTTGATATTAAAGCATCAATAACGCCAATCTATTATGATGTTATTTGCTCATTATTTTATTACTGAAAACAGATTGGTAAGACATTTAGGTAGATGAGAAAATAGATGTCAAGCAATGGTAACAAATAAATCTAAATAAATCTTTGTAGTTTCACTAAAAATATGTATTTGTAACTATTATTTGTACTTTTATTCATAGGCGAGAAGATTGGGATGATGAAGATATACATGATGAATTCAATTAGGAGCTTCGCAAGTAGATTGGAGCTTGAGTTTCTATTAGTTTAATAAAATCAATATGTTTGTTGTTTGAGTAATGTCGATCGATCAAATGAATCTACAAATTCATAAATCAAGAAGTGTTTCTTTAGGTAAGTATGTATTTCATGATTAAAAAGAAGAAGTAGCATCTACCTAGTACACGCAATCAAACTAAGAATGGATTTCATTTCAAATCATAAAATGGAAATGCTTAGAATCTTGATTAAATTAATAGAATCTGCATTAGTTAAAGATTATGATTGTTCGATATTCTGAAGGAGTTTTAGTAGTGAGAGGCGAAACAGAATTCCTTTTGAATTTTGCTGACTATTTCTTTGAGAAATTGTACTGTTTTGACAGACAAATCAATTAATCCATTTGGAGGGTTTAAGGGATATATTTAAATGAAGCTATTATGACTTTTTCTTTGTGGGAAATATTATTTTTTGATTCTAAGGGGGAAACCCTTATCTGTGAGAAAAATTGGGGAGAATATTGATTACTTATCTTAAAAGAAATATCTTTTGAAAACGAAGAGAAGAAGTTTGGGCAAAATAAATTGTTTTTGCTTTAGATATTTTTGAGGGATTTTGTATTCTTGCATAGGCGATTTGATTGCGACAAACAATTAAACAATTCTCTAGACATAGCAATATGAGTTCTCAATAGCAAGGTTAGGCCGTAAACGGAGGAGGAACAGGAGGTGTTGTCCCTCGGATTCATTCTTCACAGAGTTAGCAACTCCCACAACACCATTCAGGAATGGCAAGCACTAATGCTTCCTAACAAGTTCAAGAACAATTAAAAAAAATGCAGAAATAAATCCACAGTTTCTTAAAATGGATGCAAGAAATGCTCATGCAGATACGCAAGGAACTTGAGCTCATTGCATTTCGCTTCTTTCTGCAGTTTTTCGAAGATGTTAATAGGTAACTTAGACATATCTAAGGTGGTCATATTAGCAGTTATTCTGAGAATCTCATGAGTATGTCAAGTTCTTTCCTTTCCTTGGAGATCAAACGGAACATTGAACTCTTAGCAAAGGTTCTCTAGAATCTGTAATAAAATGGAGTAATCCGTGAAGCTAATGAAATAAAGCTCAAAGCGATTTAGGAACGATACTAAGTGATTTATGTCTCATAATATACATACGAATGTGCATTGTGCTACTTGAATGAAAATGCAAATGAGTAATAATAATGTCTCAATGTTGTCTAGAATTATGTGTAGAAAAGGTCTAATGGCGGTTAAGGATCGAATTAAGCTCTTGCGAGTGGTGATTTCGAGTTTATTCCTGGAATTGACAAGGATGAGAACTAAATATAAACAGATTTTCTAACTAGTTTTGAAGAAATCAATCTTTTTCATAAACTAGAAGTTGTCAAAAAGGATAAAGTTAAAGTCAATGAAATTCATGTTTTCCACAAAGCCTACGAGATTCTAGACTCCAGTAGCATCTCAGATGCTAAGCCGAAGCCATCTCTAGTTTATTCAGTAAATTCATAGTTATTTTATTTATGCTAGACACATATTTCTTTAATTTTTTTATGTTAAATTTGTGAATCTTTTTGAAAAGGTATTGGAAAAATCCTTGATGGTAAATGATTTCCTAGAAAGAAAGCACTTAGAAAGTGATCACGCACATCCAAGTATTTTAAAATTACGTATCGATGATCCTAATGAGTAAGTATGCTGCATCGAAATCAGCAAAGGAGGCAATGTTATCCTCTGCGGGATGCAAGATTCTCAAATCTATCTTTTTGATGTAGCCAAGTTAAGTGCAAATAACGCTGATAATCAAGAACATGTTATTGAGGAAAATATATTTAGTAACGCAAACAACGAGGAAATGAAACAGTCGAACACAAATAATTAACATTGCCATTCCATTGGCACTTCTTAAATGAAATTTCGTACGAAATTTATTGGTCACGAAGATGCCATCACTTCGTTGAGTATCCTCTACAATGAATCATATTTTGTGTCGTCTTCAATTGATCTCTCCATTAGACTTTGGGATATCAGACTCAATGTATGCCTTAACATATACAAAGGCCATCTTAATACGATTTGGAATGTTAAATTTGCTAATTAAGGTAATACAATTTGGAAAAGATGAATAAAATGTTATTTTCTAACATTTTCTTTTTTCCTTTTCACTGGTGATATTTTCAACACAAAAGGGTTCATTTTCGGGTCGTGCTCAGCAGATAAAACAGCAATACTATGGACTACAAACAGAGCAACTATATCAAAAGTGTTAATTGGACACAAGAAAGATGTAACGCAAATATAGTTTGCAGAAAATCTTGAATATGCTATCACAGCTGGGTTAGATAATACAGTGAAATTCTGGGAGATTAAATCTGGGTTATGCGCGTTGACTTTACAACTAACTAGTCCTGTAAGCTCAATGCATTTGAGCTACAGCGGATATTATTTCGTCACTGGGCAAGACAATGGAGACGTTAGATTATGGAATCTCCATGAATAAGCTCTTGTGAAGTGCGTGCATATACAAAGTGAAAAAAATAGAGAGTCAATTTATGCAATAAGTATTTCATTTGATGAGAGCACCATTTGTGTGAATACATCGAAGTCACTGTGCTACTACAATATCAATCAATTGAAAGCTTAACAAGGTGAAAATATCTATGAAGATTTCTACATTGGCAGCGAGAAGCATGCTCAAAGATAAGAACTCAATCGATTCTCGCCTGTCGAACCCAAAGAAGTTTATGAGCTGCCGAAAATATCCACGGAGAAATTCCTTAAATCGTTTGTTCACATGAGAAACTTTATTATTGCGATATCGAAGCAGTCATGATACATATGCAGATAACTCTTTGTTTATTATTCTAAAAGTTGTGTTGGATATTTGTAAAAATTCGGATGAATTGTTTCGTATATTTTAATTTTTGTATCAGATTTTGGTAAATTTTGGGGGGTTAACAAGAAAGAAAGAACAAAAAATTAGCAGAAATTATTATTTTATTACAATTCCACAATTGAAAACAGATTGCATTCATTGACACAACAAATGAGAAACTAAAATGCATCTTCGAGAAGTGAATCTAGGTCAATAAGTCAAACGCTTAATGAAAGTCAGTCAAACTAATCCAGACAATAGGAATCTGAGACAATAACTTAGACGTTTAATTAAAGTCTTTAATACAGCTAATCTTAGATAAACTTTACCTCGTAATAGAACGAAAACAAAACATTATTGAAGTTGATCCTTGAGGATGATGAAGATAGCATCAGCGAGAAGATGTCTTCTGTGACATTTAATGATCTGTTATCTCGTCCAATTCCCCCTTGGCTAGGTGTGAATTAAAATGGAAAATTTCCAGGAGGATCATAAGAGTATCTTCGAAAGATGTATGAGTTATCAAGAGAGGGTAAGCTATCAATAGAAATATTTCTAATTACCAAAAAAATCTTTGAAATATTTATTATTATTTTGTTTTCCCTAGGTTTCTTAAAACCAATTAGAAATGAGTTTTAGAAGAGATTATTCTGTTCAAAGTCAGCAGCTTAACTGAAAGAACGGCATCAAACGAATGAAAATAAATCAATGTAAATCTATTCAGATGCAGTCCTGCAAGATTGGCAACTCGGAAGAGATGGACTTGCGATTACTCTAGAGATTCCACTCGAGAGAAAATGTGAATTCAACACAGATCGAGAAGAATTTGCGAGCTTGAAACCTAAAAACCTTATTATTCTAGTGGAAGAAAAATCAGGATGCGTAAAAAAGAAAAAGAAATGAAAGTCCAAAATAAAATATTATTTCTAAAATATGGGGAGAATTGTAGAATAACTTTATTCTAGTTTCAGAATATTCAAATTATTGAGATAACTTTTTATCGTTTTTTTTCAAGATCTTATTTGGTACAATCTTCATGGTAGATTTGTCAACTATTGTCTTGGAATAATGCCTCAAATAAGAGAGTGATGATGATCAAGAAGAAAAATAAGAAGAGATTCCTTTAGAAAAAAATGATCATAATAATAACGATATCTCAGATGAAGAAGATGACAGCATCGATGACGACCGTTATTAAGAACATAAAAACATTAAGAGTTTCCAAGTGAAAGTGAAGCTTGATTTTAATTCCAATACTTTTTTCGCAGTCCTCGACAAACTTAAGAAAGGAGTAAAATAAAAAATCTATTCTTTAATCCAGAAGAAAACTCTTAATTTTGTCCTTTTTTTTTCGTTTTAGAATAAATTCGTAATGTTTGAGACAGTGGACTTCTGGTTGCCTGAGTTTTATACCTCCAAGGCACTCAGCAGCATGATTCAAAATAACACTCAAATATCCTTTGAAGATTAGATTCTTCTAGGGAGCAACCCCTCTGAAAATTAATTCCCTGAATATGAATAAAATCAAACAAAGAAAAAAGAAGTCATGATAAAAGAAATAAATTCGTTTATCTCCGGTAATCCGCAACTCGATGAAGAATAATAAAATCCACTTTATGAAATGTTGAATAAGAATTTATGCTTTGTAGAAGGGCCTCCAGGTAATTAACAAAATTGTGATTTTTAGTGAAAAATGTTATGATGTTGTTTTTGAATTTTCTAGGTACTGGTAAGTCCTTCATAGCTAAATAAGCTGTTTTGAATCTCTTATAGTCATATAGTCGAGTTGATTGCAAGGGAAAAAAGCCTATTTTGATATTATCACATAAAAATGTTTCCCTTGATGCACTTCTTAAATCAATCCTTGAGTCAAACTAATCTTCAATTTTGAGATTAGGAAAATCAAAAGATTCTTCTTTGTCCTAATTTGGACTTAAAACCTTACTTAAAACAAGTTTCATTTCTAAAAAAGGAGAAATCCAAGAAAAATAACTCAATCAATTAGTAGAATCTCTCAAGAACCCTGTACCTAATCCAAAAACTGAAGATAGATATAAAGACTTAGCTAAACTTGTGAATATTTAGTTTTCTCGGTTAGGCGTTGATCTTCCTTCTCTGTAATATTATTTTATGAAATAATTCATATCTAGGAATTTTTTAATAATTATATTTGTTAGTTTATTCAAGTCTTTTATGAAACACTTTCTTCCTGACATATCAATCGAAGAAAATTCAGAAGAAATTGCTGCTGCAAATGCATTACTTTTTGAATAATGGATTGCAAACAACTTTGGGACGAGCATATTAGAAAAATTACCTGAAAAGTATCATAAAATTGATGAAAAATTAGAATTATTTGAAACATTTCAAGAAATTAATGGTTCTTTTGCTGTCTCATAATTCTTTGAAAAACCTCTTATCAACTATTCCTTAGAAGATCCAAATGAACGATTCTGTCTCAGAAACAATCGGGTAGTCGATGTAAGTTCGTAATTAATTTCAAGACTCACCTCTGCTCGAGATTTTTATGATTTCACACGTTTAAAAACTGATGTGCTAAATCTAACTTATTCGAAAGTTAAATAGCAACTCTTTCATAAGCTATTCTGCTATTATAAACAAGAATATTCAGAAGTTCAAAGGCTCAATACGTTTCTAGCAGGTAAAGTAGTCGCACATAAGTTTAGAGAACGAAAAGTCATCGGAATGACATTAACTAGAGCAATGATTATTTTTAAATATCTATAAATTATTCGTCCTGAAATTGTCATCATCGACGAAGCAAGTGAAGTGAAAGAATCATAGATTGCGTGTATCCTTTAACCTTACGTGAAGCACGTTATATAGATAGGTGATTACAAGTAACTTAGCCCAATTTTTAATGACATCTAATTCACTAAGGATTTTAATGTCGGTAATTCTTAATTTGAGAGAGTTATTACTAAACTGAAAAACTAATCTTCGAGACTCAAAGTTTAGCGACGTATGGCTCCTTAGTTATCTGAGTTTGTGCGTCTAGTTTATGGGAAATAATACTATCTCGATCATGCTTCTGTGAAAAATAAAATCCCAGAGATAAGCGTCCCATATTTAGCATTAATTGATCATAAATATCGAGAAAAAATCATAAAAGAACGACATTCTATGACTAATACATTTGAAGCATATTTCTGCATACAATATGTATTGAATCTCATTAAGACGCAGAATATTCAATGTCCTTAGATCTCTGTGCTAAGTTTCTACAGTGCATAAGTCAAACTCATCTAGCAAGAGTGGAATAAAGAAAAGCAAAGTAATTTTCATGAAATCGAAGATGATAAAGATATCTCTATCAACACAGTAGATGAATTTCAAGGCAAAGAGGGTGATTACATAATTCTCAGTTGTGGTCGCTCGAACGACAAGAATGCAATTGGTTTTTTGAGTTCCCCGTAGAGAATCAATGTTGCATTTTCAAGAGCGAGATTGTCACTGACGATGATCTGTAACTTAGAGTTGCTTTATCAAAATAACGATGATTGGAAAAAAAGAATTGAACTTGCTAAGAAATAAAGGTGTATTGTTAATTCTTAAAATATACAGAATTATCCACTGATTTAAGAATCCTATTAACAATCTAAGAAGTTAATTGAAGAAGCGAAATAGACAATTGACTCAGACAGCAGCAGAGCTTTGGAGAATGATGAAATTTCAAATAAATTTTTTTCCCTAGAAGTGAGTAATTACCTTAATGGAACTGAAGATAACTCAGATATCAATAATAATAGCAATAACAATAATAATAATAATAATAATAATAATAATAATAATAATAATAATAATAATAATAATAATAATAATAATAATAATAATAATAATAATAATAATAATAATAATAAATCTTCTGAGATCTCATAATCTATTTGTAGTGATTAAAGTAGCATATTGTAAAGCATCACAATTGATGAGCAAGAAGAAAGAAAATATTTTTCCGCTTTAAAGGATAGTATCCGGGAGTTAGAAAATAAAAAAATACCTGCTTTTAGAGAACTTGAAGGCAAAATGAGATTTATGGAGAAACAATTAGAGAAATTGCACAAAGTTATTTGCTCTCAGACTAGAAATGTTCAATTAAATGATTATTTTTTGGAATCACTTATTAGGTCATCGAATATTTAAGAATTCTATGAAAATTTGCATGTAGGAAATCAAGATGAAGATAATTAAAAATTCAAGACAATTGTTAGGACAATTCTATTTCGTTAAACATTAGATGAAGATTTCGAGAATTCTTTCAGAATTTTTAAGATTGGAAAAAAGACATTTAACTTAAATATTAGAGAATATCCATAGACAGATATTTTGGAAACAGCAAGCAATTCACTATTAGAAGCAGGAAGCAAAGCACTGTAGTCTACATAATCAACTGCTTAGATTCAGTAATAATAGAGGCCTCAATAAAATAATGAAGAAGAAGGAGTAGTAGAACCAGATGATTTAGAGGAATTAGTGTTATCAATTGTGGGATCAGTTAATCTTGGAAACAGCATTTATTAAGATTTCAGCCAACCTTATATTTTCTAAATGTCGACGAGTTGCAGCTCCATAGCAGTGAAAGGAAAATGGATTAAAGGTTAGTTGAACATGAATATTTTCGCTTAATCCGAAGAGATTCTCGATTAATGGAGTGGGTTATAGTAAGTTGAATCTGCAATTTAGGAAGTCATGAATATGGTAGAAGTGCAAATGTTAAAAGTTGTATTCTTGCTGAAAATGGAAGATAATTCATGGTATCATTACATCGTTGATTTACAAAAAGATAGAGATATACAACCAGTTAGTATCCGCTTGAAAGAACATGCAATTAAGGTATTTGTTATTTTAATTGAAACGTACTCGCTTAAGATCAACAATTCCAGCTACAGTCACAACAGCAGTTTTTAGTCAACCTAGAGCTAGTAATAAAATTAAAACAGACCAACTTAGCAAAATGTCAATTTGTCAGCTTGGAAGTTAGGTTTCTTTGAAAAAATAGCTGAAATATCCTACAAAAGGTATTTACTAGAATAAGGAATATGAAGAAATTGAGAAAGCCCCTATTGTTCTTATTAGTTGAACAAGTTAAGTTAATGAATGAAAAATGATAAAATTCAAGCTATTTTAAATGTGGAAGATAAAACAAAAGTATTTTATTAAAATCATCTGTATTTTAATTGTTGAAGAATTGATTTTTAAAGGATATTGTTTAGATTCAAATATTTGATGAATCCTGGGATGTATCTATTGAAGCTGACAATGAATTAGGTGGATTAGTTGAGAGAATAGAAAAGGAGAAAACTTCCATTGTGAAATTCGGATTGAGTATGTATGGAACGATAGAGTTGAAAGATAATAAACTAAAAAGCTCAAACAAATAATATTCCATAAAAGAGATAAAGAAGACTTGATCGATTCTGAAATTAGGACATAAAAAAAGTTATTAAAGTAATTGTTTGTTAAGATTATCTAGCTCAAATGAGAAAAATAAAAAAAGCTAAAATGAAGGAAGACAAAATGAAACTTTTACAGAATCCCTCCCACCCCCATTTAAAAATTCGGAGTGTTAAAGAAAGTTTTGCTAGTTTATTTGAAAAAAAAAAAGATATTATATTTTTTTTTAAAAACAATGAATTGGTTTATGAAACAATTGTCAGTTGAAAATGTACATTACCTTAAAGAAAGAAATGGCAAAAAATACAAAAAATGAAGGTAAATTGAAACAATTTTTTGCCACTGATTTTTAAAATAAACTCCCACAAAAAATAACTAATGTTTCAGGAAAATCAAGATATCAGAGAGAAAAGGGAGTTTGTCTTTGATTTGAAATTTAAACAGTCAAGACTACTGAATCAATCTACTTAAAAGAATATCTCTTTACCTTCTTTATTATGTTTCTACCTATTCTTTTCTTTCATATTTCTTTTCTTCATTTTCTATTATTTTTCATTATTTCATGAAAGCAAACATAAATCAACATTTCTTTAATGCAATCTATCAACATTCACATGCACACATATGAAATGAACATGAAAGACTTCAAAACAAATCAAATATCTTCAGTTAACTTTAAGTAACTCAACTTCAAAGACAAGTGTTGCCTTTGGAGGAATAACACCAGGATATCCTCTCTCACCATAAGCATACTAGTATGGGCAAGTGATAATAGCGATTTCTCCAATGCTCATGCGTGCAACACCTTCATCCCATCCCTTGATGACTTATCCTGCACCAATAGTGAATACGAAAGGTTTATTTTTGTCTCTTGACGAATCGAACTTCTTGCCGTCTGGGAATGTACCAACATAGTGCACAGTAACTTGCTATCCCTTCTGTGGGAAGTTTTTGCCATCACCTGGTTTTTTAGTTACAACTTGGAGTTCAGCCATTCTTAATGAATTAATGTTTTTTCTTCTTTTTTTTTGAAAATTCTTCTGATCTATTCTTCTTTTTTTTTTGATTTACAATTTAATTATTTGTCTGTGAATATGCTTAACGTTTTGAATTCAGAACTGAAGCATTCTTTTATCTTTAATTTTAGTCAAATAAGCGAGTAATTTTAATAATGAAACGATAGATTATTTTCTGATCTTAAATCTATCTGAAAAGCTTTCTCTAATCATAAAACAATATTTTATATTATTTCCTAAAACAAATCATACAGTCAGCAACAACATATAAAATAAAAGTAATAATCCTTGGAATAACAGAATCTTGGATGAATTTCCATATGGTAACGAAATAAACTCAGTTGAGAAGACTGTTTCATCTTCAAAAGAAAAAACAATATTCTAACTTAACGATGTTTTGAATTTTGATTTTAAAATAAGTTTTTACCATGAATCGGAGTTATCGGGAAATGATTTGCGACCACATAATGTATTCTGTATCTCATTAAAGGAAGCAAATTACTGAAGACTAGCACAGCTGATGTATGATTTGAGTAAATAATTCTTCCACAACTATCTGCTTGAACACCTAAATTATTTATACAATTCACAACATTATCTGCAGATGGATCATCCAGGAGAAGAATTGGTGCTTCGAATCCTTAGTTTTGTTTGGGATCAAAAATCACATTATTCACAGCATTCATCGTGAAAAACACTTAACCGTCTGGTGAAGATAAGGTTAAATTATTAATATGAAGTTCTGTGTTAGATTAATGTGAAACTGGCTGGAAGTGTATCTCATCGATTTTAGGGATTTTGAAGCTTCCTTGCTTAGTTAAAGTTGCTTAAGAAACAGTGAATAACTCATTTAACTTCCCTTATTTTAAGAATGCGATTTTAAATGATTCTTCAGCTATTTTTAGTTCAGTTTCCAGCATGAGTTTAGTTGAATTTTCAAATAAATCAGTAAAAACTCTAAGTGAAGGGTCTTCTTCAAAATGAATGTCTTATGTTATATAAACGTTCATATGCCACTATGAATCGATAGCAGTTTGACCTTTGAACTTAAAGTATCCTGGAAGAGGAATAGATAACTCAGAACAGCTATTTCCTTCGGAATTCACAACACTAAAATAAAAAATTGTGAAAATAAATCGTTTTTTGCACTAAAATAATCAAAAAAGTTGAATATTAAAAAAATGTTACTAAATCATTCTTGTTTTGATTCTCCTGACTAGATAGCAAAGGAAGTTATTCATGCTGAATGGGAAGACTCGTTCTCTGAATGACATCCTTGCCATAATAAATTCTTCAAATTCTATATCGAAATCAAGATAAAATTCAATTCTTTTTGATAAATTACTGAAGTGAAATTTTAAATTAGATATTTTTACCAGCTGTTTTAAAGTCAAAACAAGATTTCTCAGTTGATTTGAGAAACTCATCTTCAAAGTAATGGCACATAGAATATTCCGTCTAAGGTACTAATCCTAATAATCTCAGTCCCGAACCTTCATTATTGTTCAACGGAATCAAATTCATCTTATAATCTTATGAATTTCCTGAAAACCACTCAGGTAAACCTGAAATTACCCCTTAAATTGGTATTGATTCTTTCAACTTGCTTTTCATCGCTGAGAGATCAAAAACTTTCTGCTGAGCTGTTCCCTTCACGAATAAATAGTAGTACAAAGTGCCATTGACATTGTTTGCTATTTCAAATGTTGCAGATGTCCTCTTGATATCTTTGGAGATCACAGAAATACTTGGTAGTAGTATCCTTTTTTCTTCAGTTGCATTTGACTCAAGAATTACTGTAATTTTCTTAAATTCCATCACATAAGACCTTGCATTAGCCCCTTTGACACAAAAAATATCAGAATAAAATAATGAATTTTAAAAAGCAAATCTACCACCAAGTGCAAAGCTGATTTCGAAATCAACAATTTCTGTTGGGAATTCTGGTGAAGCGCATAAGGAGAAAAGTCTAGAGAGTGTGTTCTAATCGTACGTGAGAGTGTAATCTGAGAGCATTTAGTTTATCGAGAGATATTTTTCAGGTAGAGAGATGAAATTGTATTATACTGCTATTGATATGGACTGGAATGGAGCATTTGTTAATTGGATAACAAATGGTATTGAACATCCTGAAATGGGAAGGAATATTTTCTATGGAGTTCTTATCAGGACTGGATTGCTAGTGACTGAAATCAAGATATTGTTTTGAAGAATATAAGAAGGAGGGAATACTCTCTCCGTAGCTTTGATGGAAGCGGCGTATTCTCTTTCTATTAGGTTAGAAGGTACACCAACTCGATAGAAAATCTTCAAATAACCTAAATGGATATTACTCAAAATAGGATCAAAAACTAAATTATTCTGGGAGAATTAGATATCCATAATAGCTGTGAACTTATTCCCATCTGCTTTCTCAATAGGAATCGGTGGAGAAAATGTGCCTGGTAGAAGAAAAAATATAAGAATAATCGAATTTGAACATACAAAGCATTGGTATCTTATTACCAAGGGTAACTTGAAGTGATTTTCCATTATTGATGATAATTAGGGAGTTGTCAGTGAAAAAGGGGATTGTTCTAGCACTATTTGTGTAGAAATTTGTTTTGGTAAGTAGTTTAATTCTATCGGGATAGAACACTGAGATAATAGCTGAAGAAAAATCCACATAACCTTGCTAGAGAGGAGTTGGTACATCTTTGATAATTATTGAGAATCTTTTGGAAATTTGCGAATGAGAAGGGAGTACTCCGAATACTGCGAGACCAAGAACCTTGCAAGTTTGATCAAGAGGTTACTCTGTGGAAACTAATGGAAAAAGGCAATAAATCCAAAACTGAAGAAGAAGATCATAATTATTTTTTGAAAAACTCATACTTTGAACTGAGCAAATGATTGATTCTTGCGAGGTCAGTAAGATATAATCAGCTGGAAAAATCACCGAGAATCCAAAACTACTTGGCAAGGTAACTTCAGTTGAAATAAGAAATGTGTGAGTTGATAGGGAATGTGTTGTATTCTGAGAAGAATTAACAGATAAAAGCCGTAAATAATTGAAATTAGGAGGAATCTAGAGAACTTCAGGAGATTGAGCATATCCGTACTCTGAGTAGGAATCGTTCATTTCTATTTAAAACAAATAATCGTATGCTTTTTGAAAGATGGTTTGAAAGAAAATAATGTGTTTTTTTGAGAATAAGTTGTTGATTTCTAAAAGTTTAATAAAATTTTGTTAAAAGTTCATTTTTGTAGTTTTAAACCTTATTGTTGAATTGCAAGAAAAATGATTTCTCGTTTGTGCATTTCAGAATATCTCTTGTTGAAGGAAGGCGCTAATATTCCCAAAATTGTCAGCTTGAAAGTGCTTTGGATATTGAAGAGTAACGGCGTTTTTGAGAGTTTCAGTGAGAACGGAGGAGAATCATCTGTATTACAGGGTATTTGCAAGGTATCGATTTTGCAATGCAATAATGAAGGATCATTTGTTAAAGCTGGAGTGTAGTAAGTTGGAAAGAAGATGATGATAGTGGATGAAGAAAGCAGTTATGAATGGAATAAAGTAATTTCAAATTCAAGTTATGTGATTGATTCTTCTGTCAAGAAATAGGAGACTAACTGAATCGACGGATTGGTGGCTGTTGCGAGTAAATATGGAAATGGAGAAGTTAAAGTTCTTGAGTTTTACAACACTAGAGTTTTATCGAATTTACGAATATATCCAATAGAAATTATGTCATTACTGTTTGAATTAGGAGTGAATATACCATCGATTTTGAGCTAATAGCTGCCTTGTTTTAGATTTTCTCTGAATTTCGGGTCAATTGTCATTGTATTGTCAGAAATTTTAGCTGAAATGCTGATCATTTGTTTAATTGAGTCAAATAAACTCACACGAAGACGAGAAGGCACTTGATTAACATCCCAAAGATCTTTTCCAAGATCTACAATGAATTCCTCGTTTGAATAAAGGTTGCGAGGGACTGAGAAAGACAGATAAAGAGTTGAGCAGACAAGAGGGTTTCTAAAGCTGTATTAGATGAGATTTACCTCTATTGATGGTAATGGAACATTTTAAGCTGAAAAATGCACAGATTCATACTCGAGAAGAATGTTACCAGACATATCTCTGATTTAGAACTCAAGAACTTTCGTTTCTTGGGTTAGAAAATCTACTCCAAGGAAAGTTAAGGAGTAATCAGATAATAATGCTACAAGATTTTACTGATTATTTGGTACCAATAATGACACAGTTAGCAATGCCGAATTAGCGGACACAGAACAAGTATTTGGTAGGGTGCTATTTAATTCAACATGCAGGAGAGTGCATTCATCGGTATTTACAGTTAAGCCTTAGAAAGACAGTTGTAATTTAGAGTTGTGCTGTAATTACTACGCAGGTGAGAAATTGATTGTGCATTCCGTGTTGACGATATTTTAAACGGAAGATAAACAGGTTATTGATAAAGATTTAAGTCTAGAATTCTTGAAAGTATTTTAGCCGCTGTTTATGTAGTCCTTAGTGCAGTTTAATTGCCCTTAAGGATCAGTTATCAGCATTGATAGATTAGGTAGATCAAGATTAAAAGGTAATCTCACTTGATTCATCACAATTGTGTTACTCTCCTTTTAATGTTTGAAATCGAAAAAATATTTACAAAAATTCAATGTATTTTTAGGTTGTTTTGGTTCACTTACTGTTGCTCGCGAAATGTCGGGGTCAAAGGGAAACATAGTGATATACCGCAATCTTTCATTGACATCTTAGAAATCCATAGAAAATGGAACTAAGAACCCATTCGACAGATCTTCTTAGACTTTTGAGGTATTTGGAATCCAGAACTCCCATTCAGTAACTAAAACCAGAAATTCTCCCAATCCAGATGTTAAATTTTGAATATTTCTTTAAGCTTGTAGGGTAACTTTATCTACGATTGAGCCAGCTATTCCAGATAGAGACAGAGTTGTTTCGTTATGGCATAGCGGTGGAATCTTTTTAATAGGAGATGCTAAATTGTAGTCTGTCTATTTCATAAAAAAACCATCCAAAATTTAGAAGAAGAATTAATAAATCTCTGCATAATTTCTTAAAAATTAACCCAAATTGATTATTTCTTCTTACTGCCTAGTGAAGAAAAGGACGAAATACAAACGTATCTGTGTTGTAAATGCCTGCTATCCCAAAGAATTAGTGTACACTTGAAATCGTGAATATGTATGGGATTATAACTTTAAATGTGTCGTCTTTCGAGGTTGCAAATGACTAAGGCAAGATAACTGCGATTTAACCCCATTCGTTAGGGTAATCAGGGGATTGCACTTGAATTCCATATTCCTCGAAATAAAAGCAAGATGTTCCAGGTAGAACGTACCCACAGGGAAATTAATCTCCTAGTTTAGGATGCTAGACAATGTCTTCAAACCCATAGAGCGAATATAACGAAAAATATACCCTATCATTGGTGCTAAGAAGTGGAAAATCATCAAGTATTGTCTTTTTGATTGTTATGCTGATAAACGAAGGTTAACCAAGATTGATTCTTAATGGATTCTCTTTGGAATTATCGATATCGATAATTGGTTGAATATTTAATTTATCGTTACTAGGCAGGAACAAGAAATCATATTGAAAGAAGCAAATATTTTAATTTGAAGTTTTGTCTTTTTTCAAGATGCCAAAGAATTCATAAGTGCCTGCATCCAATTCACTTGATTCTTCAGTAGATTTCAAAATTCCTGTGATTTTAATTGTTAAATCTACGCCCCCATCAAGTCCTAAAGATGTCAATTTTATGAGATTATATTCTTCACTAGAATATTCATCCAAAATGCAATCAAAAACTGTAAAGATATTTTTATCTTTAATTGACTTCTCGCATTTAAAAATAGACTCCATTAATGAGGTTTTCAAGGTTTTTGTGTAGAATAAATGAACTTCTGAATCGGCTGAAATATCATTTAATGTGGGCGAAATATCGATAAGAATTTCTTTTCTGTTAATCATAGATAAGTCAGCAAACCCTGCATAATTAGTAATCAAATTCTGAGAAAGAGTAGACCCTCGCAGGATTTCTTTCTTTAAAGAATTATCTTCGTAGATTGATACAATTACCTGAAATTATGCATCAGTCTTAGAAAATTTCACTAAGAAAGATAATCTAATCTTCTTTCCATCGAATTCACTTAAATTCCGGATAATAAATGTATTGTCTGTAAAATACTCAACCTATCTAAAAAGACTTCCATTGTGGTCTTTGATTTCCTTCATGAGATGCACAGAACCTAACATTGTACAACATCAAAAATTAACAAAGGAAAGTTGCATTTTTTATGTTAAACAAAATATTAATTCATTCTTTAATAATTTTTTCTTTAATTTCAGAAATTTAAAAAAAAATAATTATGACTTTTAGCAATTTTGGAGTTTCCGGTGATAGTGACTGAAATCGGTTGAAGTGGAACCAATTTATTTCCCTCTAATTCAATTTCAATAACCACTCTTTGCAGTGCTGATTTGTAGAACACGAAGGGATTTGTTTTCATCTCAGGTAGATTTCTCAGTGAAGCAAAAATATTCACAGTTAATTTCTTTTCTTTGCAAATTAATTCTAACGCCTTTTCATTCCGTTCAATAGATTCATTGGCATTGACAAGCATTGTAAAAACACTCAGGAAACCGTTTGATTTTTATTTTGGATTCACAATCCCATCCAAAATCAGTATAAATCCACTGCCTTCGAGAAGTGCTTGAGAGAACACAATTGATAAAATATTTGGTGTTTCTATCTCAGACACTATCTATCCATTTGACTTTTCCTCTGAAGATGCCTACAATACTAAAGGAGCTGCATATAGAAACTATTTATCTTTTTCAACTTTTTCTTTTCTCCGATGGTCTTCAGTTTAAATGTTAATATCTTCACTTCAAAAAGCATTTAAGGAAAAATCATAAAACAAAAAATATAAGCCAATATCATGATTCTTTGATTGTGTAATTTATTCTAAAAAATTACCTAAACAACCAAAGAGTAGGAGTGATGAGTTTAATCCTTGAGAAGCCTGTCTCAATTCCGATTGATTTGCTGACTTCAATTTGTATTTTAAGTTTATTTTTCACTCCAAATTCTTATGAAGAATCCTTGTCTCCTAATAAAATGAATGATTATTCAGCTTAACCTAATAAACGATTCCATTTTATGCCTGATTAATATCTATTTTACCAAATTCTAGGACTTCTGTTAATAATTGATTCTTGTTCCTTTTTGTGAAAGAAATCACTCCAAAATTCCAGTTTTCATCATATCTAAAATAATTTGCACTAGCCACATCAGTTATTGTCCAAACACTGATTGCTTCAGAGATATTATCAATTGGATTTTGAATTCCTGTAGTGATTTATACTACATACTCGGAGTCTTTATCATTGGAGATAGGTTGTGAAAACTGAATGTAAATCTTGTGGTTAACATTTTGAAAAACACCACATTATTCATTTTAAAAACCGATTTTTCCCCAATACTTGACAATACAATTTTATAAAGTGAACAATTCAAAGTTCTTCAATTCAAGCAGAAGAAATTTTCCTTTTTCTAAGGGAGTCTGAACCCTAAAGTAGATTGTTATTATTGAATCTTATCCTTTATCAAGAATAGCACTTCGAATCGGTCTAGTTGGATATATCATGCCTTCTCCTACAACTACATTGAGCTGAATCAGAAAGAAAATGACAAACAAAATCCTCACAATTGTTGATTTGAAATCCATTCTCATTTCTCTAGGCTATTATTATATTTATTTTTAGACAAACATCTTTATTTTTGAGTTCTTATGATCTCTTCATATTTGATTAATTTCTTTAATTCTTTCCATACAACTCACTCACATCTTACTCCTACACTTGTATTCTTCTATTAACGCTCCTTATTGCTTACAAACGTTTTTAAATTAATGAATTACTAACTCTTGTAAATCATCCTAAGAAATCTAGAAATCGACGAATTTCCATAAAAGATGTGTGATGAATGAATAATTTTCTTTAAGTCCTTCTTTCAATTTAATTATTAACCTTTTTTCTTCTTCTCAACATCCAATCGAAAATCCTTCTTAAGCTAAACTTCAAAAAAACAACTGGTGCTTCTTAAAATATTTTTTAGTTATTTCTTCTGAGTTGCTGTAAAATTTGGTATTTACACTCTTAAATGATACTATCCAGGTTTATTAATGCAAATTGTAATGCCCATAATAACTTTCTCATAAATAATTTTGATTTCCCCTCACATTTTTTTCTTTCTTTGCAATTTCAAGATAGTTTACTCATTTCAATATTACTTAAACTCACACTGAATTAGCAAAGGAATATTGATTTTTGATTATTATTAATGATTTAATTAGAGAAAAACTGTAATAAAGCAGCTTTAAAACATGAAATACAAACTCATAACTTGAACTAAAACAGAAATCACTAATTCTTTTTCTCATTTTTGTATTTGTATTAAGAAGGATATGGGCATTTAAGCCTATTTGGAATAAATTCAAATTCAATAATAAGATCACCTGCATCTATTGCTTTATTTGTTATTTCTACCGTATTATTCCCATGCTTCTTCTCAAGTATTGATTAAATGTCAAGTTTTCCTTCACCTAAAAAGGCAAAAAAAATAAGAATCAAAACAAAAATAATTTATTATCCTCTAGAAACTAATGGACAAACTATTATTTTAATTATTTCCTACCAAGATAATCGTCTTTTGTCAACAGATCATGATCATAGACTAAGAAGTTGATTTCCTTTTCATCGTTTATATTGAATGTCAGTACATCACTCCAAGTTGGTTAAAGTCCTCCTTTCTTAGCTGCCAAGCTTTTCTTGGAATACTCACCTATTTTGACAAGCACGTATGGATCCTAAAATGTAAAAATTTTTGAAAGGTTTGTGTGCTTTTGATTAGAAAACAGCTGGATAGTCTTGAAGAATTAAAAAATTAGAATTATTTCTTAGATTAAAGAAAGAAAAAATCTTACCATTTTACTGATAAAGTCAGCATCTTTTAGTAGCTAAGCTGATTGTGGCTTGACCAAGAGAGTTCCTTTGGGCATTTTAATGAGTTATTGCAGGTTTTGGTGTAGTTTTTAATAATAAATGAGAATTAATTTATGATAATATTATTGTTTTCGAGTGATCCAACCAAAGAATGAATTGGTGTTAAAGCTAATAATAATCTGTCTATTACGATCTGGGCAAAAAAAAGATGTATGATTTACTGAAATAATTATTAATATATTTATATATTTCTTCGAGAATAGAGAGAAACATTATCAAGGGTGTAATTCATTCTAAAATATATTTTTGGTAATTCTGTTATTCTTTTAACCCAATCTCGAATCTTGTTTATATAAAAATGCTAAGAACATTTTTACTAATTAAGTTTGTAGATCAAATAAGTGTATTTGGCTCTTGAATGGATAAAGATCATTCACATAAAACTAGAAGACAGAAAAAATCACTTTAAAAGCATATTCTTCATGTTAATAAAAATAATTCAAGATTTAATAAATTCTAATTTGAGCTTGAGCTCTCCAACATTATCTCCATTTCTCCAACAAGGAATACTCTCCAAACCTTTGATTCCTGCAATATAATTTTACAATTATATTGAACCCTCAGCTTTTTGTTGGATAAATAATAAGATTGATTATCAAAAATATACCTCACTTGACTTAATTCTAAAACAATAAATTGGCTAAAATCTTTGATTACCTATCAAATTATCCCTTGAAAAAGTCTCTTTGTATAATTGAAAGCTCAACATGTTCTCACCATTAATATTAAAATCAAAAATCTCCTACCAAGATGGAGTACTTCCTTTGAAACTAGAAACTTGAGTATTTTAGCTTCTCCCACCTACTGTGATTAACACTAAGGAACTCTAAATTATTTTTGAAAAAATGCAACTAATATATTTTTATTTAATAAGTCAAAAAAAGTTAGATTACATCATCGAATATCATGGAATTGCGAGAAAGAACAGCTGAAAGAACATTTACGATCAGTGTGCCCTGAGAGTTATTTTTATAATTACTCATTTTTTTCAATTCAAGGTTTAACTAAAAATAAATATTATTAGTTTGAAGAGTGCACACAATTTATTAAAAACAAATGCAATTTATAATTTGAAAAGCAAATTTATATCCTTTTGAGCTTGCGATATAATAAATCAAAGCAGAACAGAACAGAAAGGCTTTAAAAGTTTTACAACACTAGCTAATGATTTTTAAAACAATAATTTCACAACGATTTTACTTGTTTGAGAGAGAAAGAGAGAATAATTTTTACATAGGTTTTTAAATTAATATTTTGTAGAGCTCAGAAAATTATTTGTTAAACATGCGACAGAGTCAATCAGCAAAAATATAGGATCTTTTATTTTTAGAATCTTTTACAATAAAAATAGACATACTCTTGAAATGAACTTAACAAATGTTGTTATCCCGTTCTCATATCATATAATTCCTTTTCTTAGAAGTAAGTAGATTTTTTCCCATTATTACGATTTGACATAACATTTTTATTTTTTTCTTGAAATTTCTTTACTATTTTTTATCATTTTTTTGGTTACTTTATTAGACCTTTATTTTTAATTCTTTTTAGATAATTTTGATGCAAAGGATGAAAATTCCAAAAATAAAAGACAACTTATTAATCATGCTGATTATTTGGATTTAATTAACATTTTTTAAATAACAATTTGGGAGAACTATTATTTTCAATGAAATGAAATACAATATGAAAACTAAATGTTATTTCATTAGAATGGATTTGGTGGTGGATATCCTTATTAGGGAGGATAACCTTATTGAGGAGGAAAACCTTGCTGAGGAGGATATTAATTTGGTTGATAAGTAGCAGGAGGTTGCTAAGGAGGGTATTATTACTAAGGAGGATAGGCTTACTAAGGAGGATAGGCTTACTATGGAGGATAGGTTTACTAAGGAGGATAGGCTTACTAAGGAGGATAAGCTTACTACGGAGGGTATGCTTGCTAAGGAGGGTAAACCTGCTAAGGTGGGTAGCTAGGCTACACAGGATAACTGCCAACAGGATAACCTTATTAGGGTACTTACTGTGGAGGATAATAAGGTTAAGGATATCCTTATTAAGGATAACCAGGTTAAGGATAAATTCCTTGCTAAGGCATTTAGTAAGCTCCATTGATAGGAATATTGCTTTATTCTGGAAGGAATTCAAATTCAACAACGAATTACCCAGCACTTTTACCCTTTCTAGTACAAGGAATTGATTCCGTCCTTTTTCCTCCTTTAAATAGACTCGATAATGCGAAAGAACCCTCAGCTGATTGAAAGAATGGCAGAGAAAATTAGTTTAAAAAAAAAGAAATTTAACAATACCTATGAAATCGTTCTTGGATAAAGTATCCTTATCATAAAGCTAGAATGTCATCATGTCCTCTGTCAGAATAGTGAAGTTAAACACATCAATCCATGTAGGAGTCTTTCCAGCATCTTTGGCAACGGCTGTAGTTTTTTTTTAGCTTCCAATAATTAAGTTTGCGAATGGATCCTAAGAAAGTGAAAAACATGGAAAGGTAAGGTAAAAAATGATAGCAAACATAATCATAATCATATTATTACCATCTTTCCGAACGTCTCCGTGTCATGAGTGAGTAAAGCCGATTTGGGCTTGACAATCAGTGTGCCTTTGACCATTATAGAAGCTTTTTTCTTTCTTTTTCTTTTTCTTATTTTTTGTTTAATTATTTTCTTTTATTTTGAAGAAAAATGACACAAGTTCAAAGTGCTTTTGTATTGAGTTTATTGCCCCCAATTATTAAAAACCTACACAAATGAAAGGATTAAAGAAGGTAATAATGACAATAAATTCCTTTTTTGCTTAATCTATTCAAAGAATAAAACAACGAACATGAATTCAAAGAGTATTTTAGTTATGCTATTTCAGCACTTGTGGCAAGGCTTGCCCTTCTTGAAATCGTATTTAGTTCCGCAGCACTTTTTGCAATATCCAGCATGCTTGTAACATTTTTTGCAAGGAAGACGACGTCCATTCTTGTTGCTGAATCCAGTGCCATGACATTTATCACAACCAGGCGAGAAGGTGATTCTTGGCAGCATATGACCTTCAAATTAGATGCCTTGAGGTTGTTGAGGAGGATAGCCTTAAGGAGGATAACCTTGTTGAGGGGGATAGCCTTGAGGAGGATAACCTTGTTGAGGAGGGTAACCTTGAGGAGGATAACCTTATTGAGGAGGGTAGCCTTGTTAAGGGGGGTATCCCTATTAGGGGGGATATCCTTATTGAGGAGGATAACCCTATTGGGGAGGATAACCTTATTGAGGAGGATGACCCTATTGAGGAGGATATCCTTATTGTGGAGGATAACCCTATTGAGGAGGATAACCCTATTGAGGAGGATAACCTTATTGAGGAGGATATCCCTGTTGAGGGGGGTAACCCTATTGAGGAGGATATCCTTATTGAGGAGGGAAACCTTGAGGTGCTTGTTGGCCTTCAGGGAAGAATTCTAGTTCGAATAGAGCTTATCCAGCACTTCTTCCTTTATGAACACAGCTAGCATATTCCACCTTTTTACCACCTTGTAAAGCACCAGCGAGACTGAGAGATCCTTCAGCTTTATGAAAAAAGAAAATCCAAACCAATTAAAATTATAAGTCCAATCGCGATAGAACTCTCTAAAAAAAACTTACCAATATAATCATTGCTAGAAGCAGAATCGTAGTCGAAAATAGTGAAAGTCAATAACTAATCATTCAAGATCTTGAAAGTGAACTGATCACACCATGTTGGTGTTTTTCCAGCATCCTTTGAAACACCTGAAGAGAATTTCTGGCTACCAATTATCACAGTAATGAATGGGTCCTAAGGAAATAAAAGCAAAGAGTTAAGACATAAAATCTTCAAGGAAATCTTCGAATTACCATTTTTCCGAATGTCTCAGTGTCATAAGTGAGCTAAGCTGACTTGGGCTTAACGATAAGAGTTCCTGTTACCATTTCGTTTTTTTTTGATTGTGTCTTTGACAAAATATCTTTGTTTATTAAATTAATAATTTAATCAAAAGCTGTTATCTTCTGGAATCCTCTTCAGTATTTATAACTACCTCCTTTGCTGAAAGGGAGTCACCTGATTAGATCCACGTAATTAATTTTACTGTAGATAAGAGTGAACGTCAAATAGATTACGGATTATATCCTTATTCCAGCGAATAAAACAATCTAATCTCAAAGATTCCTGTCTATCCCTTTTAACCAATAGACTCAATTTTTAGATTATTTTTCTGATACAACAGGTCAAAATAAAACTGTTATTTTCGAATTTTTATTTCGTCTCAGTTTTCTTGTGTCTGAGTTTTTTTTCTTCGCATCATTATGTTACTTGTTTTTTTTCTTTTTACCCTGATGAGATCAACGGAATTTAAAGAATGCTAAGTGATTATTGTTTAAGATTTTATTCTGAAATATATTACTATTAAGATTACTGCAGATATGAAGATAGTCATGAAAAAACTATTAAAAAATGATTATATTCTTATTATTTTATGCTATTCGCTGAATAAATCATGATGAATTCAATTTTAGAGAAGCTTCATTGTTGAGAGATCTGCTTAGCAAATAATAAGATAAAGAAATATGTCTATCAGCGATTATTTTTATTTAAGTAAAGCAAAATTATCGAGCGCGCGCTCTCTCTCTCTCTCCCCCCCTCCAATAAACTCCTATTCGCTGTTTTTTTGATTTAGATTTTGCTACAACAAGAAATTCAAAATAACTGACCCCTAATTATTCCAATAAAAGCAAAACCACAGTGGATACACTTGTTTTTCTTCGCTGATAAATTATCCAATCTTATTTTCAACGCATGCTTAAAGTTAAATATGACAAGAAGTGTATTGAATATTAATAAATAGGTTGATTAACAGAACTGTTTAATACGTTATAATCACTGTTTTAAAGAAGTTGTTGTGTAAAATGAAATATTTTTAAACTGACTGGCTTTCCTACAATTTCATCTTCATTTTTATGATGTATTTTGCTATTCAGACATGTTTTATGAACAAAAATAAGTAAATTTCAAGTAAAAAAAGTGCTGTTCATCTCTTAAAGAATAAATTCCTTTATTAATCTAAAAACCTAAGAGAAAAATAATCAACTAAAAATCAACTAGGAAATAAGAAACAATACCTTTAACTTCATTTTATACACGACTTCACAAATTGGAAGTTCATCAATTGAATATCTTTTATCTTAAACCTCCAAATTTATTTTTTCAACTATTTTCAAAACTTTTAGCTAGACTTTTAAATGATTTACTACAATTAAGACAATCAATATTTTTAATTTTAATATCGTAATTGTAAAGATCTAACTTTAACTTAAATTTTGATAATTAAATGTTTTTAAAAACTTTATTTTTTTTTACCCCTCAATTCCTTGCATCTTGCATGGTGATATCCAAAAACAACCATTAATCAATTTGTTTTTCTTTTCGTTTCTTTGACATAAAATAATCTCCATGAATAAACAAAAATATTTTCAATAACTTACTACCATTCTTAGCATCTCATCTTCCTCTTCAATCTAACTTTGCACATCTTCATCTCCCACTCGATATACTCACCTTTGATTTATTGTTTCCAAAAACCAGATGAGAACATTCCCTTTATTATTCTTTAGATGGGATTAGTAACAGAGTTATTATTATCTTCAATAGAGAATAATCTCAACTCATAAGACTCAGTAGACTCTGAGAGAATTTATATATGCTTTGATAACTGATATCTATAAATGAACGATTGTTCTTTGATATTTTTATCCATTTTTTATTATCCAAAATTATTGTATCCATGAATCTTTTTTCTTCCACAACTTCAATAATTGTAGCTGTTTGTTTTTCTGACAGCAAGGAATATATTAGTGTAAGGTTTCCATTGAAATCTCTAAAGAATCATCACAAAAAAATGGGCTGAAATGTAAATGATTTGTGTGAGTTAGTGAATTTTGAAGTAAAGACTCTGTATTTATGCTCAAATCAAGAACCTAATTGTAGAAGCTGAGACACTTTCTTATCAACATAGCACAGTCACACAATAGTATCTCTACCTGTAATGATGAATAAGTTGACATACTGAATGAATTCGCAAGTATTAAGATTGTTAGATGTTAATGCTATCACTATTTTTCTGCGCTATTTCTTAGCTTTTGAATATCCAATGAGAAGCATTCAAGAGTATTCCTCAACCTAACTAGCAAGAATCTGCTTCTTGCTAAAATTCCAAATAATATTTTCCTTTTCTCCATCAGTTTTCTCTAATTATTCGTTCAAAGACAGCCAGAGTAAGATTCTCCATCGATATCTTCTTGCTTCACATTAATTCTCCCTTCCCCCCTCTTCCCCATTGCGATTTTAAGTCTGCACGTGAAAGTTTTTTCAGCAATGAAGAACTTTTACGCAATATTGCAGCTAGTACTGCTTTATTATTGTGTCTGTTGATTTTATAAATCTTTATTTTCCCATCCCTTCAATTCCATGAATACTTTAGAGATAATTCATCACTTTGTATGGCAATTAAGATGCTCCACATGTCTAAAAATATCATTTGTTGAAAGAAATGTAATCTAATATCAATAAAGTTGAAATTGTAACCAATTTAATTTTTAGAATATTTCACTCATCAAGTGAAAAGAAATTAGTGGCACAGAACAACCTAAAATTCGTTTCTGAATGATATTTTTTTCTTCTAGCTGAAAATTAGGAACATCTGAAGAACAAAAAAGATTATTCCACAACCTCAGATTAGTTTTCAGATCATTTTAATAGGCTGAGATCAGCTCTGAAAATAAGAAAATTATTAAATCAACTAAGTTGCCAAGATTAATTATATAATCCTCCTGAAAGTCAACTCTAAACACATAATTAAGAATGGAGGTAACTGGATATAAGATGCCTGACTAAAATACGGCCACAGATTTTTTGGAGAAGATCCTTTCCCGCAAATGCAAGATCCATCGATAATTTTCCTGCGAATATCTTCACCTCCAACCTTCCTAATTTTCACCAAGGCTATGTATCTAATGTATGGAAGAGCGGAATATTCCATTTAATGAAGCAATATCTATCAGATTGCTACTTTTGGCGACTTCGAATACCACTTTCAATGCCTATCCTAAATACTCTAATAGTTCAATTACCCAGAAAATAGGGGACATAAAAGGTAGTGAAGATAAAATTTCCTCAGATTTATCTTCATTTTTTAATAGTCTTCACTCTGCAGTGTCTCAAGCAATAGAAAAGGCAAAGAATGCATCAAAATAAAAGCTCGCTTCTCTCTCAAATTCATACCAGGGTGTATTCGACTCACTAAGTTAGATCTCGAAAATCAAACAATTTTAAGAAATTGTTAAAAATACAAATGATAACGAAGAGAAACTTAAAGAATTCATTTAGGAATAATATTCCTCTATGAATAACTACACTGAGATGATTAATAATAAGCTAACAGAGTATTAGATGATCTAACAATCTTTCTCTTTAACTGATGCTAACAATAAACTTAGAGAAATTATCTAACTCATAGAAAGGATAACACTTTTCCCCACAATAGCAAATAACTAATAATAACCACAGTAGCCACTGCAAGAGTAATAGAATCTATTCTAATAGCCAGTTCAATAGTAACTACTACCTATCTTTTTGCCATCCCAATAATAACAGCAGTAGCAGCAAAAACAACAACAGAAACCACAATAATAACTAAGAGAATCACAACAACAGAAACTTCAAAATCAACCTTCTACTTCAAAATATGTTTATGATTACTACTAGTCTTTGTTCGAACAGTATAAAGAAAAAAATAAAAACATCTTCAACTTCAGCAACTCCTATGAGAGATGGTAGGAATTAACTGAAGAGGAGAGATAAGAAAAACTGAGTTCTATTAAAAGAAAATTGAACATTACAGACTGAAGAATACTCTGAGATCATATTTCTTGACTCATAGTTACTATGTTTTGCAAAGATTCACAGCACAACGAACAATGATTTTATGTCTTAGCTGTATTTAAATCGATTATTTTGTTTAAAACAACTAACTCTCCCACAAATTATTAATTTTCCATTCAATCATTGAGTTTTTCAGTAATAATATTTTTGACAAACACATTTGAAAAGTCTAATTACTGGGGAGGATTATCTTTCTTCTGTCTGTTTACAAATGAGTGTTTTACTATTGCATTTTTCAGTATGTGACAGCTTTTAAATCTTTTATTGAATTTCGCACTATTATTCTATGATTCATATTATTCTGATTAACATGCATTTAGAATCATTCATTGCAGATATTTTTAATAAGGCGACACAATAAGGAAAAATCAAGACATCCAGATACTTTTAACTGTGAAAATCCAAAGCTAAGCAATTCAGATAGATCCTTATGATATCTAGAGGAGTTTCCTAATGTTAATACTCCCATAGATATGCTGTTTTGGATTATTAAGTGCTGGAGTAGGTATAGAATTTAGTTAAATTTGCTAGTAGTAACCCTATTGAAGATTTTATAATAAAAAAATGTTTATTTTTAGATACATGGCTTTTACATTGGTAGGGAAGATTTAGCAAATAGCTAGAAATAGCTTAGAGGCGAAAAGAGTTTAGAAAGCACAAAATAAGAAAGATTAAATTGCTGCTAGTTTACTAGATTTAGCATGCTACAACTTCTAACTAATGTTGATTTGTTAGTTTCAAAAGTCTATTTGAAAAAAAGGCAAACCCAACTCTTCAACCATATTTATCAGATTTGAATTGTTACTAAAATTAAGTGTGAAATTTACTTGTAAAAAGGATTTATTTTCTCCAAAAGATTAGTAATCACATTAATAAAAACAAAAGGGAGTACTTATTAGAGAAAAAAACTATTTTCCCCTTAAAATTACAAGCGAAATTTTAAGATTAAAAAGAAATTTTTTATGCGAATTCAAGAAAAGAACTCTAGCTAAAATATAAAGAATGTCCTTTTAAACTGGTCAACTTCAGATCTTTTGATTTCATCATTTCATAAGAGATAATTAACTTGGGATGTAACGTTTAACTTATTCAATCTTTCACTCAACTTTCTAACTCATTCTTGCTAATTGTATGTACCCAAGCTTAAATATCTTTGAAATATGCAAAAAGAAAATTCTTGCGAAGAGCAGATAATGAACTTGACGTAATAATTCACCCAACGCAAAAAATAATGTTCCTATTTTTTGTTCAATGATACTAAACTCTTACATACTGTTTTAAACATATTATTTTTATCATTATTATTAACTATCATTATCTTACAATTAAAGATAAAAGTTTAAGTATTAATCATTCACATAAAAAAATAATATCATATTTTATCAATCTTTTTGCTTTCATAACGAATTACTCTAATATTTTTAAACTATTGTCACCAAAAATATTACTCCAAACAAAAAGCTATAAATAGGTGAGAGTAACACACTTTGAAATTCCTTATCCTAAATACTTTGCACCACTGTCAGTAATACTATTACTTCTGAGATTTAGATTTAAAGAAGTTAGAGTAACAAACTTCGCAATTCCTTCTGCTAAATACTTTACGCTATTAAAACGAATACTATTATGGCTGAGACTTAGATTTAAAGAAGTTAGAGTAACACACTTTGCAATTCCTTTTCCTAAATACCTTACGTCATTATCACCAATACTATTTCCCCATAGATTTAGATTGAAAGAAATGAGAGTAACAAACTTTTTAATTCCTTCTCTTAAATACTTTAAGCCATTATCACTAATACTATTTTACCATAGATTTAGACTTAAAGAAATTAAAGTAACACACTTTGAAATTCCTTATCCTAAATACTTTATGCCTTTATCACCAATACTATTACTTCTGAGATTTAGATTTAAAGAAGTCAGAGTTACACACTTTGACAATTCTTCTCCAAATACTTTGCACCATTCTCACAAATACCATCATGTTTGAGGCATAGCTTTAAAGAACCGAGAGTCTCGCACTTTGAAATTCCTTGTCTTAAATATTTTGCTCCATTCGCTTCAATATTATTCCCACTATGAAATAAATGGATTGAATCTATTAATTAATGAGGTGTTTATTGCAGTTTTTTCATCAGTTTGAATAGATTCTATGCAGTTATTGAAATCTTTTTAACAATAGATTATTAGAATTGTTGAGTTTCAGTTTGAATTTCATGAAACATTTGATCACAAATGATATTCTAGTTGATATTTTCTTTAATTCTTTCCTTTTTTTAATGATTTCTTTTTTTCAATTTCCAGTTACTTATAAAACTATAGCAATTAAAATTAATAATTTTATTCAAGAAATTTAATAATTATCATGAATAATCCGATGGAAGACCTTTACAAATGAATTTTTTAATAAATGGAGGGAATCCCAAACATTCAAAAAAAAATATGAAATTAATCTATTTTAAACCTTTTTTTCTTCATCTCATCGCTTCATTTATTGATTTTTATAACTCAAGTGCTTCGCGGAAGTTAGGGTGAATCAACAAACAAAGACTAATATTCTTTGAAGCCTTTGAAAACAAAAGTGTCTAATACTGTGAAGAAGCAAGCTTCAAATAAGCTTCGGAATCATTGCTTTCGTCTTGAATATACTGTTCAAATGATTGTATCGCTTGAATGAACTTCGTTTGCTAATAAAATATATCTCCAATCAGTTTATGAGCATAGAACAGTCTTTCATCTTTTTGAACACATTCGGTAAGGTTCTTAAGCGCAGACTCCAATGATTGCTATTCTAACTGCGATCTGCCTAAATTCAACTGAAGATGCGCCTCAGAAGGATCAATTAGCTATGCCTTTTTATAAAACTCCTCTGCTTATGCATAGCTGCCATTTTAGAAGTAAATATTTGCTAGATTCGCGATGGCTTCAAATGAAGAAGGATTAACTTCAAGTGCTTTTTTATATGATTATTCAGCATTGGAGAACTATTTTTTGAGTAAATATACAACTCCAAGGTTCAAAAGTGAACCCGAGTGTCTTGGATTGATGGTTAGACATTTGTTAAAGAACTGCTCAGCTTCGTTGAGGTAATTTTAGTCCAAATACAACGACCCTAAATTAAAGTAATCGCTTTCAATCGGTCTTGCACTTATCGCTTTCTGCAGATACATGGTTGCCTTTTCTGGTTTTCGCTAATCCATGTAAATACTCGCATACAACCTATGAGCACGAGGTTCATCAGGCTAAAGGCTTAGACATTTGTCTAGATGAATTAGAGATTTATCAATACTTTACTGAATCGCAAAGTATAAATAAGCAAGGTTAAAATGAGCTTCATAACTAAGTGGGTTGATTTTTAGACATTATTAGAGATGACTCAACGCGCTTTGTTCGTTTATGCCTTTTTGAAGGAGAATCCCTGCGAAATTTACATGAGCAACTTCATTTTTAGGATCATCAATCAGGCACAGATTATAATTTTCTAGAGCTAGATCATCTTCTTTTCGCATTTGCTGTAGTTATCCTAATGCACAGCGACCTTTCGAGCGAGATCCCCCTGTTGATGCAATAGAAATATATTAATTGAGCAAACTCTCAGCGGCTTTAAATTCACTTTATTTCATTTTCACAACTGCTTGCTCGTAAAGATCCTCAGCAGAATTAGATTAACCAAGACCAGGAAGCTCAAGTGAAGTTTTAGGAACTTATAATGTATTAGGGGTTGGTGTTTAGAATTACATTGATCTTGTAGTTGTGTTCATTTGTTGTCGATCAACTTAATCATTAGGTACCCCAAAGTTATTGTTCAAGATATTCTGCGCATTTCTCAAAAAGCTTTGCTAAGGCTATTATGATGATCGCCTTATGTGTTAGTTACCGACCATAATGAAGTTATCTTGTTCATTCATTTTCTAAACTTATTTCTGATTCTCAAAAAAGCTAAGGCCAAAAGGAAGTTTGTTTTTATTTATTTCGGTTGATGTATTATTCAAGATAACCAAATCATAATTGTTCAGAAACAATAGAATTTTTTACTGTTATGAATATTTTCTTGGCTCTTTAACCACACAATAAAAAATTAAATCCAATTACTAAAACAACAAATTTTTAGATATTAATAAATTCATAAGGCAAAACTGTTTGGAAGACACTCTCGTTTTTGATCCATCATTTCGGATGGAATTTGCTAAAATATTAATATTTCAATAGAATTGTCTGTAATTTGTAGTTAGAAATTTATAAAAAAACATGATTGAAAATAGAAAAGAAAATGAAACTTTGAAAGCCTATTGAAGAGAATGAATGAGCTAACTCAATGCAAGGTATTCTAGTCAAAGGCATTAGTTTTTCTCAAAAAATAGTGATCAAGACGAAGACACTGTAAAAGAGAAAGATTGGATATGCCACAAGATATTTCTAATTTTTTTAGCTGAGAAGTTCTACAAAAAAATTAGTAGCTGCAACTGTCGACCAAATAATCGTTAAGAACCCTCCAACAGCTCCTATGAATCCCCTTTGAAAAAATACAGAATATTCAATAAACAGCTTGAAATATTAGGGTAACTTTGAAAAAATATTGGAAGAACAGTAAAAGAGAAGCTATTTGTATCTCCTTTCTTAAATCAACCCAACACACAAATAAGCTTACTTAAGATCAATGAAAATGGCGAAGAAAGATAGGATGATAACTGGCATCATACAGTAACCCAAAATGCTTAAAGTGTTATACAAGGGTATGTCTTTATTCTGCAAACAAAACAAAGATTAATTGTAGATTTTATTAGAATTCCAAAAATATTTTCATGTTTTTATTTCTTTTGAACCCGCTAATATTACCATGCTAAGGAAGTTAATGATGCAATACAGCATGAGAGTTCCACTCACACCAAAGCCATAGATATATCCGAAATGCATTTTACCACTCTATTATTATTAAAACGTAATCACGTTTTCAAACAATCAACAAAATTTTAATAATAAAGAGGAAATCAAATCAAATTATCTGGACAGGAAATATATCCTTAGCATCACACGTATTCGCTGAATAAAAGTAGAGAAATGTTATTATCATAAAAAAGGAAATCTTACGAAAAGAAGGAAGAACCCAAATAGAAAACAAAGAATCAAAGGTCCTCCCATATCAGGATCTTCTAGAAGTTGCACATCGCACTTTTTAAACTTAAGCACTGAAATTGCCCTTGCTTTGATGCTTTTAACGTCAATCCCAAGTTCTGAGAAATGAAAATAATAACAAATCTCATTTTTGTTAAAGGAATAGCATACATAAATGACCCTATTTCATTGAGTTTTAGTTTATTTTTTACCAACTAACAAAGGAGGTTCGTTATCAGGATCAACATAGTTTGGATCGAACCCAAGATGTTGCATGTTTGCATAATAAATCTATTCCCTTTAAAATCCTTGTGTAGGTATAAATCTTTCAACAGGAACATTGTTAGGATCATAGATGTTTCTTAGTTAAGAAAAATGATTAGGTTCAAAAAAATTGGATGTAGTCGTTGTCGTTGTTGATTCTGGCGATTGAAGATCTATGGTTTATTGGTGATTTGAATTTGATGCATTTTTTTAGGAATTAGGTGATGTTTGAAGGTAATTATTTGTGTTGTCATGCTGTGAATCCATAGCAAAACTGTCAATTTAAGTCTCCGGTGTGTCAACATTCCAAGGATCATTGCTTGTTAAAATGGTAATGTCTTCTGCTGAATCATCTTTTTTATCAAATGGATTCTTCAAAGCTGTCTTTGACTCTTTTAGAATTAGAATAACTTATAATAATGAAATCCATGAATAATGATTACTTTTTGTTTTGTTAATGTTTGCAAATGGATTTGTTGTCATAGTGTTAAGTCTTGAAAAGTAGTTGTTTTCTTCCTTCTTGATTCTTTCTGTCTAGAATTCTGAGAAATCTCGCAAATAGGATATATTAATTTTTTAATTATTTTTTGTTAATTTGTTTGAAGCTTCTAAAATCTTTGAAAATTACTTTCAAATGATCTCTTCTTCTTGAGATGTTTGTCCTCTAAATTACAAATGAATTTATCAACCTAAATAGTTTCAAATAAGCAATATTTCTTTTCCAAATTAAAAAAAGAAAATCTATAATCTTTCTACTACTTTTTTCAAATTTTTTGTTTCTTAGATTGTTCATAAAAAAAGAGATTATTTTTCGCTTGAAGATATATTAGAAAAAAATCATAACATGGCAGAAAAAAAAATCTCATTTAGCGTGCTGATTATAGGCCTCGATGGAAGTGGTAAAACTACAATGCTAAGACAAATATCCAGTGCAAAAACAGAAGTTTTCCCTACAGCTGGATTTGAAATATCTTACTTGACTCTGAATGGTGTGAATGCTCCAATATTAGTCTATGACTGCTCTGGAGTTGGAAGAGCTAGGGATAATTGGAGAACATTCTATGATGTTGCTGATGGAATTATGTTTGTGATAGACTCAAGTGATTTCAATAGAGTAGGAATAGCTAAAAAAGCAATTAAAGATCTCATGAATGATAGAATTGTCAAGGATAAAAAACCAATAATGTTTGCTTTCAACAAATAAGATGAGTAAGATATCATAGAGAAAGATGATCTTGTCAAGGAATTAGATATTAATTACTTTAAGAGAACACAAAAAAATCCTCTCTCAACTAAAACAATCACAGGGATATCTGGAGAAGGAGTGCTAGAATGTTTTCTATGGATTAGAGACAACAAGGGAGTAAAATAGAAAAATGCAGATTGAACATGATTTTAAAATGAGTGTTATTTAATCATCTAGAGTGAGTAATGATAAACTGAAACAAAAAATAACTAGATTTTCATATTATTAGTATTTAAAAAACCCTTTATGCTTGTAGAATAGGAGACTGAGTTTTTAAGTTAAACAAGTATCTTCTGTAAAAAAATAAGCCTGATTATTTTCTATTTAATGGAATGTTTTCATAGTCATAATTAATGAAAGAACATTGGCTTGGCACTTTTAAAAAACAGCGAAGAAATGAAGATTATCATTTAACATGAAAAAAAAATTGATAAAAATATTATTTATTTGATATTTTGTTCCTGTGATTTATCACAATTTTGGAGTTAATTCGGTCAACTATCTAGTTTATTTCGCGAAGATTGATTAGTTTGATTTCGATTGAATGACGTCTTTTGCGAGTAATTTCTGCGAATTACTAGGAGAAACAATTTAATTTTGTTTTTTTTATTTATCTTCAGAATTATTTTTTGTTGAAATGAAAGTTGGCTTGAATTTTAAGAACAATCCCTTTATAGACAGTACATCACTCGGTGTCAGGGGAGGTATTCTATGCCCAAAAGAATGCTCTATGATAATTGGATTCTTATAGAATGTTGAAAGTACCACTTATCTGTCATAGAATTCATCTTCTTTGCATGTAAATTAAATCGAAGGAATCGAGATCTAGCTAATAGGGTACGAAGAAAACGGAGAATTGATAATTACTGCAAATTTTATTTCATATTTAGGGGTAATCTTCTTCTCTTGGATGAACTACAATAAAGTATTTAGCATAGTACCACCTTAGGAGAAACCTATCACTCCATCGTAAGGGCCTTGGTTATCTAAAATATCGATTAGATACTTCAAATCCTTAAGTGTGTCTCTTTCATATTACGATGAAGAAAATGACATCCAAGAATACGAGCTTTCACCGGATTAGGCAATTTTCTTAATGCGAGGATCAATAACTTCAGCTGCTGAACGCTCATATGGTCCGTTAATATATTCAAACACAGCAATTTTATTAAATAGGCGGATCCAATCACGCATTTGCATCTTCATTATTGTACTGTTTGTCATGTATCCATGCATGCATAGCACTCGGAGTCTCTTTTCGTTTTCCATTTTTCTTTTTCCTGTGAAGTGAACAAACTAAATGTGATTTTTGTTTTTTATTTTTAATTTATTTGGTTAATAATAGATTCGTTGTTTTTGTTTTAGTTACATTGTATTTGTAAGATTTTAAGTTACTCGATGATATTACAATCTTATTAAAAAATTAAAATTTTTCTTGAGGTAATAATATCATGGATAAGGATTTTCAAAACACTCTACTATTTTTTCATATTTTGCTAATACTTTTGAGTTTAAATTGATGATTCTCTAAGAAAAATAATAAACATAATTTAATAGATTTTAAGCAAAAATATGTTGAAATGGATAGATACGAAAACTATGTGATTTTAGTGCCTTTAAGTTGAGGTTAAGAAAAAAAGGAAATTCTTAAGATTAATTTCAGATACACACATACTCACTAAAAAGAAGAGGGGAAGATTAATGCAAAATAGAAAAGTCAATTAAATTATTTTGGGTACTTAATTTGAGTAGTTTTAAGATATTTGGGTTTTTTTCTTAAAAAACTAGCAAAGAACAAAAACCTTTTTCATTCCTTAAAATGGAGTTAACTTTTAAAAATCATTAAAAAAAACTTTTTGCTAAATATCCACTAAGTTGATTTAAATTGAACTATTTTTTTCTTATTGCAAATAGGAGTTATTATGTCCCCTAGAATTATTGATTGAATCATTTATTAGATCTGAAAGAAAAGAGAAAGGGAGTTAAAAATAAGGAAAAATTGTTCAGAGGGACAGCCTAAAAGGAGGAAGAGAGTTGAAATTTAATAAAAAAAACAAAAACAGATCAGTCTCCCCTCAAAGCAAACTAAGTTTACGCACAAGCCAATATTTATTACCTGATTTTAATAATAAAAACAAAAACCATTCCATCCTCTTTTTGAAATAAAAGCAATGTCGTTCAACGATATCTTTTCAGAGCAGGAGTACAAGCAGTCTACGAAAGTAAGTGGAACACTTTTACAATAGATTAAAATAGACCTATTGTTTTGAAAGACTGAGGAAGAGCTGCGGAAACTAACTCTCGAAGAAGACTTAGGTGAGACGAAACGATCATTTCAGATTCTAACCAAAGGCTAGCATTTACAGAAATGGGCAGTAATATCGCGCGTTCTTGAGGGCAGGGTGAAGTACTGCTCACAGAATTGTGTCCTATTATGACTTCAATTGTTTAGATATATTCGCGGTTGGACAAAATACTGAAGGAACCGGATGCCATGCAGATGCTACTACCGATTATTTATGTAGATTGATTAGTTGGCATCTTTTGGGAAGGATTACCATGAAATCTTGAAATAATAGGAGGACATATAGAATCAAGATGAAGAATTGCAAATAGAAGGTGCTTAGAGTTTGGTTAAAGCGCTTCAAGAAAAAGTAATTGAAAGAAAAAGACATAAAACAAACACATCTAACAATGAATTATGGAGAAATATGTATATTCTAATGTTTTTTTTTCTAATTCAGTTTATGGACTAAGATCAAATGAAATGCATTTACAATTTGACTTTGGTGATGCTCAAGATATGGAGTTAGCCAGTGCTCGATATGTGGGTGATGGTGTTTAGAGTAAGAACAGAAAAGATTAGAATTGAGAGGAGATATTGAAACTAAAAATTTTAACAAACAGGAATTGATTACGATTCTGCCATACAATACCATTGAAGAAGATACAAATAAGATTATTCTATATTTGAGTGACTCCTCATAGCCTGCAGTGAGTCGATACATTGCAGGAA
>Ga0302271_10000362_pt1 | contig 43588 bp, 21 predicted proteins | sample III_Bog_N1_1_FD_198767 | JGI IMG/M metagenome (GOLD analysis project Ga0302271, IMG submission 198767) | Peat permafrost microbial communities from Stordalen Mire near Abisko, Sweden - III_Bog_N1_1 | ecosystem: Environmental > Terrestrial > Soil > Wetlands > Peat | place: Sweden: Abisko...
TATTATTTTAATTTTTTTATCCCTCCTAAGATTATTGCTCTTTCCCAAGAGAAATCTCACTGATAGACTCTTCAAGAGGCTTCAAAAGGGCACTTCCACAAGATTAATCATACATACGAATGATCTTCGTTGGAAGTTCACAAGGATTACCACAAGAAGGCTTTGAAGGTTAACTTGGAGATTGTGAACCAGGAACGCTTGGACAGTTTTGTTGAGATAATTCTGTTTATTAGTTTTAAGAGAGCAAGCGATTACCAGCTAGATAACTAGCAATGGGTTCTGAAAATGGCTTGTTACTGTCATTGTTAATGCTGATTAATATCTGCGAGTCATCGAATATGTCTTGAAACGATGAAAACTGTGCTGAGTATTGTTGGCCCAGTGTTTCTTTGAAGAGTTAAATGTCTTTGCGATGCTTTTAGATTTTAGATGGTAGTTTAGAAGCTTGACTTGTTTTTACTGTGCTTGTATTGCTGATGCCAGGTCTTGGCTGTGTTTCAAATGCTTGTGTGCCTTAAACCTGTAACTTAGCATTGTAGGTAGTATCCTTTATGTTCAACGAATTATTGTTGTTGTCTATTGTCTTAAAGGCTGCTATCGATCTGCTTCCCAATAGTTTCTCTCGTTTGGCGTGCAGTAGAATCAGCGACGGTTGATGTTGTTGCATTTTCTCTTCAAAGTTCTTTTATTAGGAGGATTATGATTGTTTACTTGATTAAAGTTGTGTTTTGTCTGGTTGATGTTATGGCTGCTTGAATGATAATTCTTGCTGGTTCTAGCCTTCCCTAGGAGAGCTGATTGCCACTAAGTGCAGTTAAGAGCTAATAGCTTTGAGTTGTGGTGAGAGCGAGGACATCTCAGAGAGATACGAGAGTTAATACTTTGAGACATCTACTAAGGAAGAATGTGAAGCTTTGAATTCAGGGATATTTGAAATGTCTTTGGAGCTGCTAGGTCGAGAGAGCAGCGAATGATGTTTCTAATGAAAACTTGTCTTTATTCTGCTATTGTTTTCTGCTTGATAGTTATTAGTCATCTGCCAGTTTTATTGAACTGTCTTACCAGTGAATTCTTTAGAAACAGGTGAGTTGCCATTATTAATATGTCTGATATCTTCTTCTTCTTCTTCTTGTGTTTTTATCTGAGTACCAGATATCCTTTATTATTGTTATGATTAGTGTTATTCCTGGCAGATATTAATCTGTTCATCAATCTATCCACTAAGCATCGAATGGTCTTCAAACTCTTCATTATGTTGTCCTTCCGTTGTGCTCCAAGGAAGCAGTTCTTCCGCTTATCTTAGCTCTCCTTCATTGAGGTATTCATTGGTTGGCTCTTGATATGTCTTGATCTATTCGCAACTCATTTTGCTGAATGAACTCATACTATTATTGCAGTAGTATTTCGAAGGAGAATCATCACTATCTTCAGCAGTTTGGGTCACATTGTATCTCTTGCTATCGCTTTAGTATGATGGACTTTTACTTTGAGTATCATCTGAAAATACTTTGGTTTATTTAGATTTCGTTAGTCTATTTCTTAATGGAGACTGTTTTTATTACTAGAATGCTTCATTTATGCTTGCCTAAGATTATGAAGCAGATAGCCCCCCTGTCCCAGTAATTACTGAACTACTCCAATTCATAGTCACATTAGCTAAGTCGGCTTTGCTCTTTGCGTATCTCTTAGCGAAGAGAATCCTGAACTTTTGCATTCTTAAGACGAGACGGTGAGCCACGTTGCTGTTGTTCTCTGAATTGGTTTTCAAAGAAGCCGATAAAATCTCTCCAAGCATAGAAGGAAAGTTCAAGCTAGTGTTGTAAGAATCGTGTAGCCGAGATAAGTACACCTGAATGGAGTTCGATATGTAAGCATTGCGCTCGTAGCTAGCTTCAAAGAGACTGCGAAGAAGATTGAGTTCTTCATTGTAAGTTATTCCTGGCTGTTTATCTAGGGGTTCCTTTAGTTTCTTCATTTTGAATGTTTGGACATTGATATGCACCTGATCCAACTCTGGCATTACCTCACAGAGTACTGATGAGTCAAAAGGCATTGCATTCAGATTATAACCACCTGCCTCATTATTGGACTCATAGTTATCTTTGAATCTCTCCTGTAAACATCAGATAACAGTCGGGAATAAAAATAAGATTATAAATAGACAGTGACAATATGCGTTTGATAGTTACCCATTATTAGCAGTTGGCAGCAGGCGAAACAAACCGAATAGTCTCTGATACCCTCTTTGGTTCTGTTTCTGATTCTTTGACGTGTAAAAATACTTCAGATGCTATCTTTCTGTTTGCCAGCAAGAAATCAACAATAAGCTATCATAATCATCCAAAAGATTGGTAAACAGATGAATGATGATAATATGACACAGTACTTCAATGGGGAAACAATCCTCTTTGGAGCTGTAGATATCACAACAGCCTTAGTCGGACTTAGTGATCTTGTGTGCTTCTTGGGAGACTATCTCTCCTCAATAGTAGAGGCAGTTGAAATTGCCGCTGTTGTACCTGTGCTTGGAGTAGTGCTGATTGAAGAGCATTCATCTCTTTCTGTGCGACATTGTTAATCCACTGAGGCTGTTTTAGGAGACAAAAAAGGAATCTTTGGAGATGGTTGTGTTTTAATTGGCAGCTTGATGCGCTCTCTCCAAAATGCCAGGAAGGATGTGAAGTTATCTCTAGAGAACTCAATCAGATACTTCAGTAAATCCTGCACTATGTTGTTCTATTTTTTCCATAACAATAAACATATCTCATACTAATCTAACGTTGATGTAATAAATACATTGGTGGGCTTGAGGAGAATCTTAATCGAAGACTTGAATTCGTAGGCTTTCTCAAAGGGTTAGAAAAAGTACTAGAAAAGTTAGCTGAACTGTTGCCTAAATGCTGCTGTATTCTAGCTGAGTTCTTCAAGTTGAAGGTATCCTTCGAATGATGGGTGCATTGACTTCATGATCTCAATGCAAGCTGAATACACTCCTCTAAACCAAAGCAAATTATCATTCTATCACAAAACCAAATCAAACTGGAGATTTCGTCTAAGTACCTTTTTGAGGATTGTGTGAATTGCTGGATTGCTTTGAGAGAATGGAGGATCCAGTTTTCTTTTTCGGTTCGCAACTTGTCTTCTTCTCTGGCTTTTCTCATCAGATCTGAGAATTGCTTAATCTTAGAAACCGAGCTCACAGAGGATAATGATGGTTATTGCCACTGAGAGTCATCGCTCTATGCATATGCAGCTGAAGTAACAAAGAAATATGAGCACTTTCAAGCCATGATTTGAAAGCATATTAATATCCATAAATGCAAGAATCTTTCAGTGAAAGAAGACATTTTACAAGTAAGCGATGATAAAGTTTCGAATTAGCTGTGAAGCTCTTGGGATCTTCTTGTACGCTGTAGAGTAAGTGCTTTGAGTTCGTTGAGAAATTCGTTCACCGAATCAGAGCTCATGGGTGAGAGGATACTACTATTCAGCGTTATTTGGGGAATATTGTGAGTATCTTCTGTTTGGGCTTTAACCCTTGATTACTTTGCAAATAAGTCGATTATCTGGGATGCTAATTAAACTATCACAGCAGGATTGCCATCGATTTAGCTCAGCTTAGTGCTTCTCACAACTCAAGAGAGTATTTAATCTAGCAATACCAACCATCCATCCAAAATGTCAATGAAATATTTGCAGTGTTTGAGAAGCTCAAATAAACATTTATTTTAATATTTGTAAGCACTCTGCAATAAATACAAGAATTTTATTATAAAAAAATATTATTTTGAATTGTAATATTGATAATCAATGCCTTCAATGAATTATTCATTTATTTCTAATAAACATATTAATATCAATAATAATAAGTGAATAATTTAATAATTTCCTCAAGAATCCTCTTGACAAATAATTTCAAGAAAACACCATAAATGGTTTATCAAATCAAAATATTGATCCTTTCATAATGATATTTTAGAACCAGATGAACTCACTTCTTTGCTTCCAAAAATCAAGAAAATCTATTGAGGGGTGGGTCAAATTAAAAAGCGAAAATATACAGGGAGAATCGGACTGGGAATGCGAGGAGAAATGAAATTAGCAGGCCTGGAGGGGATACACAGTTATTAAAGAATAAAGAAACAAAAGCAAAAAGAATCAATTCAACCTACCTAAAGTATCCACTATGGCTAAATTGTAAGCATATTTGAACTAATTCTTGCATAAAAGAGAAATCAAGGATGGATAAGCTATTTCGATAAGTGCTGACTCATGTTTGAATGTTGTTTTAGCCTTAAATACGGCAGAGTCGTGATCATCCTCCAAGGCAGATTCGCCGGAAAGAAAGCAGTCCTCATCAAGACCTCTGAAGAAGGCAACAAGGTATTACATTAATAAAATAACTAAAAGCAGTGTATTTTTTGAGAATCAAGTGCAAAGACACATTCCAAGTAGTAATCAAAGAGATGTGTTTCAAACCTAAAAAGATTAGAATTTGAAATAATCAATAATTTTCTATTAACAAAATGCGACACTTCATAATCACGAATAGCATTTTAATCTCGAATTAATTATTTTGATAAACTTAAATTCTTAGGACAGAAAGTTCGGCCACGCTCTCGTTGCTGGTGTTGAGAGATCTCCCAGAAAGGTCACCAAGAGAATGGGTTCCAAGAAAATCGAAAAGAGAACCTCCATCAAGCCCTTCGTCAAGTACATCAACCTCAACCATATCATGCCCACCAGGTAATTCTAAGGTTTCAGTGTTTTCAGGCATTATGCATTGTATTATTGGAGCAGTACTAACTAAAATAGATCTAAAAGGAATTCTATGTCTGAAGGCCTTAAAGATTCTACGTTTTGCTAAAAAATTAAAAATAAAATGTTATCAAAGAGCCTTTAACTCAGTTATTATTGCTTAATTACAGATACTCCGTGAAAGAGTTGTGCGATTTCAAGGAACTCGTCAAGGAAGACAAGATTAAGAATAACGCTAAGACTGAAGTAAGAGATGCCCTCAAGAAGGAATTCTAAAACAAGTACAGAACCATCAACCCTGAGGAAAAGTCAGCTTCTCACATCAAGTTCTTCTTCTCCAAGCTCAGATTCTGAGAGAAATCTATTTCTATTCGAAGATTAGTGTCAAGATCCAGTGCTTCTGATTTTTTTCAGTTGTTTTCTCTCTTTGTATTGATATTCTATTTAAACTTTTCAAAGGAAAATCAAAAATATTATTGTTATTGCTGGAAAGTACATTTCAATCATAAGAGAACCAGTAATTTTAAGGAATTAATCAAAAAGAATTAAAGCTATGGATTCATGTTTTTTGCACAAAAAAGAATATTTAAAAAAATATGTAGCATGAAATAAAGTTCAGGATAGTTTGCAAGATCGGATCGTTAGATTTTAAGAAGATTGCGCAGATTCTCTTGTAAAAGACAGGTGATGATGATGATAGCAGAGTCTTGATCTCTCGAGATTTAATTGACTTATTTATATTTCTAAGGATGATGGCAGTGCAGTTACAAGAACAAAAGTAAACAATCAATACAGTATACCGTGTTATTCTCTCCTTGTCCTCTCTCCTGACCAATGTTTCTCCAATAAACAGATAAAATAGGTCTTGATCAACTTTACTTCTTTCGTTATCAACAAAATTAGCAGTATTTCTACACCTCACTAATGTATCACTAAATAAACATCTGCTTCTATTCATTGTTTGTTCTAAGAAGTTTGGAAATTGTGTTAATTTAAATGTTAGTTTTTAATTTCAAAATACCTTATTGTAGTTTTTAATAATAATGAGCAAAATAAATTTTGAGAGTTGCGCAGATATTCTCTGACAAATTATTAAACCTAATTCTTATTGAAAAATGTTCTCAAGGGATGATATCAGTTGCTATTGAGTTTGTTTTTATTAGCGGAATCTTTTCTGAAATCATGCTAGAAAGGTGTCAGGAAGAATGTGGTTAGTAATCTTCTTTTGATTTACCCTCTTCTTACCCCAATGAGCTCTTAATGTATTTTGAATCATAACTTAGTAGTTTTTCATTTTTGTTCAAGAACTATTTTTATTGTTAATGATCCAATTATTCCATCAGAAAGCTTCCAGATTAAGTATCTTCTTCATTTGATTACAGATAACCTCCTTGCCTCTTAAGCCCAATATCCTTGCTTTCGTGTGACTTAGTTTCATTGAATTCATTGAAGGATTTTATAAAAGCCAATGTTAATAATTCGAAATCACTCTTCTGACTATCTTAATCATTTATCTGAAGATAAGGTTGCTTAATAAATGCATAAGAGTTCAATAAAGAATCAAAGAAACCAGTCATTGCAGGATAGAGCTATAAGGTTATGATCTAGAAAATGAAGTTAATCTTCGCGTCTAAGATAGTTGACGCATCGATCCCATAGGAAAGAGACTGCAGATCGAATTACTCATCGAATTGATAGAAGTCAGTTATGTAGATGCTGAGAGTTCTATGGGCTGACAGCGAGAGAGTTATTGTGAAATATTCCAGCAAATTCTCATCAAGTAACCGTTTCAGTTGCAGATTGCTGTGCTGCCAGTCTTCTCTCATTGGCTTGTGAATCAGGTCACTGTGGGCATTACCAAATTCATTTGAAGGATAGTGGAGTTAAGTAGATTTATTGGAATCTTTCTTTTTATTTTTCAATTTTTGCTTGCGTTTATTTCTACGCTTTTTCTTTTGTTCCTGTGATTTCTTTTTCTTCCTCTTTTTTTTGGCAGCATCTTCATCTTCTTAGCTAGCATTTACAGCTCCAGGTAAACCAGCTTAGCTGCTAAGATAGTTTTGAGAGATCGCTTTATTCTCATAGAATTCCTTCTCCGTCCATGAACCCAACAAGCAAATTTCTTCGTTAACTTACCTTCCTTAACAGTCTAATACTTAGGAGTTCTATTAAGATTGATACTGATCAGAACTAAGGTGAAAGGGATATTGCAGTTTATGTTGTTGTGGAAGAAGGATGTGAGTTGGGGAGTGAGTATGGCCTTATTAATCTGTATTTGAACTATTCCCTCTCTTTATTTGCAAAGTACTTCTACTTGAGACACTACAACTTTATTCATCATCTTCTGAGCTATCCTCATCATCTTTATCATCGTCATCGCTATCAGAACTATCATCCAAGCTATTGTCATCATCTTCGTCTTCGTTGTCAGAGCAATCATAGCCTTAATTTTCACTATCATCTTCGTCTTCTAATAAATCTTGCTCGAACTTCATTCTCACAGCAATTCTCTTGACTTTATTTTCCACAGCTACTCTAGCTCGGCAGTCCTTTGTAATTTACCTACCTTGTTAAGCTGAAAAAGTTAAATCAGGAAGCTAAAAAGCTATCCCTTTCTCATCTCGAAGATTGAATTAGTTATGACCCTTCAAATTAAGCTGCAAAAGTTGCTCAAAACATTTTTGAGAAGAGCTTTTTCTTTCGTCTTCTCCTTCAGCATGGAGGCTGACAATCTAACTCTGTTTCAAAGGCACAATCTGCCTGACTTCCCAATTTTTCAGTGAGCTATCCTTAGTGTGAATTTCGTCAGCTGAAAAGGACAATTCCATTGCTTACTTAGACTTCCCCAAAGAGCTTACACTAATACTTCTCTTTAATGAGGAGGATCTTTGCTGCTATGGTGGTGCTTTACTCTGATTTTTTATATTTTTCAGCCCCCTTTGTTTGTCATGCTAGATAGTCTAGCTGCATGCTGAGTTGATTGATGTGAAATTGCTTTCATCGTTTGTTGAAGTCTCCTGTTCATCTCCTCCACCTCCTGATGGATAACTTGATGTACTTGGTTCTCTTCCCATCTGGCTTTTATCACTGTCCTGTCTTTTCAAAAGAAGGGCATTTGATTGTGCTTTGAAATGAGTGGAGTTACTATTTTTTTCTTCTACTTTTTCTGAGTTAACCAGACTTTTGGTGTTGTTTGAATTTATCAATTAAAAGATCTACTCAGTCCTGTCAGATTTAAATTTTAGTGAAGATTCTTAATCGAAAGCAATTAATGAATTGAAATTTCTGATTGGGGAGCTGGGGAGAGACTCTTTATTCTCTTGCGAGTTTTCTATCAACCCAATAGTTTAAATCTCAGGACGAAATCCAGCAGGAGTTATTTTATCCTGAATTACTTCTAGGAAAGGATCGATAGTGTTATTTTTTAAACAACAGGTTTTTGATGCTAATTGCTTGATTTCTTCGTTTTGATTTAGCAATTGAATTTAAGCATTTGAATTTTAAATCTGTAGCCCTTTCGAAGTGTCTTTATTATCTAGGTCAGATAGCATTGCAGTATTAAAGCTTGCAGTTGGCTGAAAAATTGGGGCAGCTGTCTTCTTTTTGTCACAAAGGAAGCGTTGTTTAATCCTCCATTTGTTTTTTAAAGTGCTATTAATAGGCTCAATTTTTAATTACTCTTGCGTGTCAGATGCCATTTCAATCATTTAAATCGAAGGATTGCTTTAATTTTAATTCTAGTTACTGCTTGTTTCTTTTTGCAGATTTTACTAAAGTTCAGTGGGAGAAAGTTATACTAACACTGGAGATGATAGAGTGCCATCTGGAGACTTAAGGAGCTATTAACAAGCAATTATTTTTACTTCTTGCTATGATGCAGTTTAACTAAAAATTGAAAATTGATTGCTCTCATTAGTTAGGGATCTCTTTTATTCGCTTTAATTTTAACTCAATTCGAGTGAATTCTAGTCATTTTACAAGAACAATCTACTATCTTTAACTCTGTTTTCTGGTGAAGATATCTTTGTACCAAAAGATATGTCCTCCTGAGATATCTATTCTATTATTATGTCCGTTTCATTATTTTCTTTTTGAATCTACCTGCAACTACAATCATTGCCAGGAATCTTTTATTGTTTTGAGATAATTTTATGCTAAGATTGAATGAGATTATCAAGATCCTTTTGATTCCCTTATTAATCTTTACCCTGACCTTGTTTAGCTGTCTTCTTGTTATTGTTCTTCTTTTGATGGAGTTAACTATGATTTTGTGGCAGCTTTGCTGAGATCACTATCAAATCATTTGCTTCTTTAGGTGTTCTGTAATTGCTTTTCATCTAAACCAAAGTTTTATTTGAATCGTCTGAGTCTAGTTTAATTCCTTTTTTGCCAGCAGTTTTATTTTAATTATTAACTGCTTGGAGCATTGAACTTTTTTGGTTGCTGATCAGTCCAGAGGTGGCTTAGTGCTTCAGGATTTGAAGACTCTTGATTGAAGGAGAGGAAGAATAAACAAGCAGGCACATTATCTTCAATATAATCGAGGAAATGTCTAATAATAGGATAATTTCATGTTTTGTTAGAGAATTGAAAAAAATCTGCTGATTTTGCAGTTGGCTGAAAAGATCCAAGAGTATTAGCGCCAACGAAAGAGAAATCGCTAGAATGAGTTCGAGATGTGTTCTAGTCCTTGAGAGATAGCTACAGCTAAGTAATCGAGGCAGCGATGATCCAACAGAGACAACAATGACTAAGTTCCTGAGAGGCTATGAAGGATAAAGTAAAAAGGAAGATATCTAGCAACTCAGCAATGCAAGAACGATACAAATGCTGTGAGTCTGCTGCCTTTGATTTGCATCCGTAGAGAGTACATTCTACATCAGATTGTTTCTGAGTGTTTGCTTTGGCACTTTGAATCTGATTGTCTGAGTCTCTTAATAAATATCTTCTGTGATTCAGGCTTTAATTCGCCTCTTTATTTGCATCGCTTCCTACTATCAACCTATTCATACAAATCTAAACTGTATTGAAAAATAAAATAACTTTTTTGTAGTTCTCCTGTTTTTTTCTTCAGGAATTTACACTGAAACCTTAGATTAAATGTCTGCTTAGCAGCATAAGGTTCAGTTCAACTAATTAATCAAGCAATATTGATTTCATAAGCATTAACTGAATTGAGATTAAATACCTTAATTACATTGAGCTTCTTAATTTTTTGAATATAAAAAGGAGATATTGCTTTTGGTCTTGAAACACACTTTCAAATCTGTAAGCAAGCAGCTTTCCTTCCTACTCCTCTATTTTATTTAATTTCAGAGAAAACTATGCTTTCAGAGCTATTATAATACTCGCATACATAAGAAATCAAAAGAAAAATTAGAAATAAAAATTTATTTTTACATGATAATAAATTAAGACAATGCCTTTGCGAATTCGAGTTTTTTAAGAGATTTTATTAGTAGAACAATTCAACTAAGTAAATTATCTAATAGGAGCTTATGATATTAATACTTCAATGTTATATTTTGATCATTCTATTTGAAATTAAAAATCTACTCAACTTTTATCAAATAATTGCAACCTTCTCTTAAATTACGAATACTAATTTTCCTTCGAATTGGCTATTGTCGCCTCTCAGTTATTTTTGAATTTATTGTTTCTTCAGTGAATCAATCATAAGAAATAATTGTAATTGTTATTGGAATCCACTAATTTCTAACTCTGCGATTTAATCTAACTTCCTTACAATCCAATTTATTTTCTACAAGATGAGATAATCATAAAGCTTTCATCTAAATTTTTTAAGTTTACTCTCCCAGTATTTTGGTCAATCTACAGTTTGTTTTCGCTTTTGAGAGCTTTATTATTTAAAAAACATTAAAATAAAATGAGGATATCCTAATAGAAGCAATCACGAAGAATAGGATTCAGTGTTGAGATTAAAAGCAGCATTATTGATCGAACAAGCTAACTAAATTAGTTTGTAATTTATGAAAGTGCTCAAGCTAAAAGCTCATTGTTTTGAACAAAATGCATTATTTTTGATTATTTGGAGCAATTGCTAAGGAAACCATATGAAGAAAAGATATTATGAAAATCGATGGCAATTAATAATAGCATTTTTAGAAGTTATTTTATTGTCTAGTTTCTTTCAAAAAACATTAAAATTAGCTCCTTATTTTCAAATCAGAAAGAAATAAAAAATAAACAGTTTTCTGAAATTAAATCGCAATTAATCACTTTTTAATAAGATAAAATCAAAGAATAATGCAGACACAATAACCCTAATCCCCAAAAACAAAAGTTATTTAAAATATTCATAATAACTATCTATTCAAGTTGAACTATTCTTTAATTTATTGCAAATAACTCAAAGTCTTAGTTTGAATTCTATTTCTGATTTATTATTTTTACATTATTGAAAGATAGCTAAAACCAAGGAGATATTAATCAAAATAATTTTATTTAAAATTACAATTAATTTTGATAAATAATGATTTTTAATGATTCTTAGGACTATGATAATAATAAAATGAATATGAATGTTGTTGTGAGGATATTAAAATAATTCATTTTTTTTGAAAGCGCTGTCCTGAGTTTGCAGTGAGTAAAGACAGCTATTCAATCATATCTTGTTCTTCAGATTTTGATGGTGTGTGTTTCATCTGCTTTTCAAAATTCATTTTGTGAAGGGAATCTGAAAGAGGAGAGTTCTCCTCTGAGACATCGCATGAGTCTTCATAGCATTCTTTTTGGTCTTTTCTTTCTTCTTGGTATCCTCTATAGAGACTATTCTATATGGCTAGCTTATGAAGGTTCTTAGACTAGGAGTTCTTATAGAGCTTAGTCGGGCTAGTCGAATCTGCACCTAGTGAATATTTCATGAAAATATGAAAATGGAAATAAATTATTAGTAAAATATTGGGAATACAATAAGATCAATGCATTTTTATGTTACTGTTTGAAGGACTGCCAGGGTCTAGCTGAGCTGCTCTGAGGGCATTAGCATCGATGCTTTCAGCTCTTGGCTTAGAAAATTTCGATGAAAGGGGAAGAATTTAGGGACTTCCCTTGGACAATGTAGAATTAGAGCAAGCACTGAGACTACCAACAGTATCAACAAGACCATTGAGTGCTGGAGAGCCTCCTGAGTTCAAAGCTAACGATCCAACCATGTCTTCGCCTTGGTTTTTCTAGCGAACATTAGCGAGGAATTCAACGTCGTAAGTCCTCAAGTTCTGAGAAGCAGTAAGACGTTCATTAGCTTAGGATGGATTGTCTGAATTGGAAATGAAGGGATGGTTCAAGCATTCAGCAGCAGAGCTCCTCGAAGTTGGATTTGGGTCGAGCATTCGCTTAAGTAAGTCTTTTGCAGTAGATGAAACACCACTGAAATCGGGTGTATCATAAGAGATTTCGCACGCTTTGTTTGCACGTAGGATCTGCTTGTAGTCTTTGCCAGAAAACGGTTACTTACCAATTAGAAGCAGATAAAAGATGATTCCTGCTGAGAAAATGTCACATTTCACATCATACAAAGGATCACCTTCCTGAATGAAAGAAAGAAAAGAGCATCAAAAATAATTTGAATTAAAAAATCAAATATTTTACCTTGTAGCTGAGAACTTCAGGTGCTACGAATCCTGGTGTGCCACAGCGCTTGAAAAGAATGTCTTTGGTATTCGTGAACGTAGCCAGACCGAAATCAGCCACAACAATCTCATGGTCGTTGTTTTTCGATCTAAGCAGGAGATTCTCTGGTTTTAGATCTCTGTGCATGATGTTCTTAATGTGCAGATGGTGCAATGCTTGGAGTAGATGGCGGAGTAATGGCTTGAGCTCTTATTCTTGTAGTGTTCCTTTATCTCTAACTCTATGAAGAAGCTCTCCACCACTGAGAAGATCAAGTACAAAGTAGATTGAATTTGTAGTCTCATACACTTCATAAAGATTAATCAGAGTCTCGTGATGAAGGGCACGCATAACTGCAACTTCATTAACAAGGGACTCTTTACCTTTGTGCTGAGCAACCATGAACTCTTTGTTGAATGCCTTGATCGCATATTGTTAACCGTTTTCTCGCCTTGTTGCCAAGTAAACCTTCGCAAATGACCCTTTTCCTATCATCTTGGTGACTAAGAATTCCTCATGAAAGCTAGCTTGGATGCCTTTTATGCTGACATAGTTCTTCCATCTTTTAAAGATCACAGGGTCGCGAGTGAAGAATTCAGTGGATTTTCCATTTCTAGCGAGCCTAAACCCATTCAATAGTTCATTGCAGGCAGCATCAATAGGCTTGGGCTCCACTCCCTAGAGAAGATCCACCCGGACACAAGCCATTTCAAGGACTCCTGCGATCTTCTCTGTTTTCTCGTTCTTGCACATGTACAGATTACCATTGCCGTCCGCAGCCAGTACCCTGATCTTAGCTTTTCCATTCTTCTTCGTCTTCTTCAAAAACACACTCTTTAGCTCCATTCCTCCAACAATTTTATCGAGCGTTTCCTAACCCTTGATTGCCTTGGTCCATATTTTCTTTTGGCCTTTGCCAACTTCGTCGTCGAAGAATGAAATCGGTTTCATTGTTTCTGTTGATATTCAATCCTTTTGTTCTGTTTAGTTTGATGTCCTAAAGTAATTATTGTATTATTTCAGTAATTTACTTTAATCATTTTGCATCAACCAACCTTTTGCTCTCCTTTTATTTCTTGTTCTACTTTATTTTGCTTCTACTTACAACTTATCTGCTTTTCTTTTTGTTTATTCGCATCTATTATGTGGTTAAAGAGTGTTCATATTAAATTATTATTTAATTACTGTAGATAAGTTATTTTAGAATTATCTTGCTATTCTTTCTGCATTCTAAACATCAAATGATAAAAATACATTTTTATTAAGATTTTACCTTGAGTGTTGCTGTCTCTGTGATTTAAACAAATATTAATGAGAATCTAGCCAATACTTGTTTTAATTTTGGAAAGCAGACACAAAAGCAACGCCTTCATGCAGCGTTTAATTAATTACGATATCGATGAATCAATTGAAAAATAGATTGTTTGATTGATTGCTGAAATCAAGTTTGAAATACTTCTCAAATCAATCAATCTCTCTCTACCTGCTCATTCAACCGAAAGCTTCCCTTCTACTTATCTTGCAATAACTACTCTATTTTTCCAAACATCTGGCTCTTTGCTGATATGCTGAACAGAGAATACAAGGCTCCTAAGCCATTGTCTTCATATCGACCTAAGAGAGCACCTTCACTCCCTGCAGTACCTGCTCCAAAAAGCAATAAGCTCTCTGGATCTCAGAGCCTGCAATTCACTCAAGACAACAACCTTAAACAAATCATCAAGCCAGGGATATCAATATCTCCGCACAAGTTCTTGAGCCTTCGAAGTGGAGGCGGTTCTTCATCGACTCGTCCAGCATCCAGCTCTTATTCCCGTACTTCTAAGGCTTCTAAAGGCTCTTATAATAGCTTTATCTCTGATTTGAGTGCTTTAAATGCCAGTTGCGAGCAAACTCCAATGAACAAACTCAACTACCTGCAGAATCATGACATTGTTAATGGATTCAAAAGTTACGAAGCAAATACTGCTCTAAATGATACTTCCAAGTGGAAAGGAAATATCAATGATGCTATGAATTCATCATAAATCTAACAAAATTAGCCATTGTTACATCATAATATTGTGGGCGTTCTCAAAGTGCTTGATGAAAATAAAGGGAAGCAGCATGGGCAACCTCCTAGACAACGCAATTAGAGGAATAGATACTTAGAATAGTCTTAACAGCGTGGTTAAGAATCCAAGGAATTCAGTTGTCTTTCAGCTGCACAAGGAGCAGACTCTTCTTTAAATTCAAGAGATATTGGGTTACTAAAATAGAACTTTTTGGTAGGGACTGAGTTGGAAAGCATAAACGATTCCAAAGAGCTTTCGAAAGAGCCCTCCATCTCAAGGAAGAAGATAACCAAATTGCTTAGATAAGCTTCTAAAGGCAGATCAGCTGGAAATGCAGTGGAGAGACATTCTGATGAAAATAATGTTTAGTTACTTAGTGCAGGAAAGAAGAGCAGGAAGAATAGAGACTATGTGCAAGAGTTATCGTAAGGACATACAAAAGAAGAGACTTTGATGAACTTAGTAATGCTCTTTCATGCCTCAGAAGAGAGTGGAACAAAGAGGATTCCAATATAATATTGTAAAGACATCCTTCAAGCTTTCTCGATTGAAACTGCTGAAAGTAACATAATAATAACGAATACATTAAATTTGAAGAGGAAATTATAAATAATTAAGTGTTTTCATTCCTTGATTTGAAGTTGAAGGTCTTCTTGGAATGGAAGTTGAAGGATATGGCTTTGTTTCATTCGAGGAAGCTATGAAATGCTTTTCAGAGTTGGAAGGGTCAAACCAAGAAATAAGTATTAGTTTAATGAGAATAGTAGAAACCTAGAGAAGGAACTATGAAGAAGAGGGGAAATATGGAGACGCGAAGAGAATGTTAGCCAAATTGATAGCCATTAGAGAAATCCTCTCGAATAAATACTAGCAGACCTTAAGGTCAAAGCAGCAAGCTGAATTAGCAGGAATCGAAGTTGCACAAAGAGAAGGGTTTGCTGAGTTCGTGGATGTCTGGGAAAAGTACACAGCAGAATACCAAGCAACAGCCTATCTTTCCCTTCAAAAGTTACAAGTACATTCTCCTTTTTATTTATGTATTTTACCAGAATAAGTATGAAATAATCTAAACTAGGAAAGACACACTTCTGAGCTGACAGCTTTAGAAGAAGAAACTCGAAAGGACTTGCTTTCTAAGTTTAAGCCATCGAAAAAGCTGCTTGAAATGCGCCATCAAGAGAAATTGTTTGCCAAACTAAAGCAATACAACTAAGCTGAAAGTGTACAATACAAAGCAGATTTCCTCTAAGAAGCTGAGCGAAAGAGATACGCAGAAGAAGTAGAAGAAACTGTTAAATCAAAAGCAGCTGCATTGAAAAAGCTTCACTCCCAAGCGACATCAGTGTTGCTGAAAAGAATCGAATCCGACAGGGCACATCAACTCAAGCAGAGATAAGCAGATTCTACAGTGTAAGAAAACTTTTAGGTTTAGGTGCAGAATGGTTATGCTGTTGATTTGTTTGAAACAGGATCATGATAAGGAATAGAAATTCACTTAATGAAGCAGTTTAAAGACACAATAATGATCTCAAAAGACCACACGAATAGTTTATTTAGGGAAATCTCAACCAAACTGGACATTTTAATCCTAATCTAACATTTCTTAATAGTAATAACACAAAAAAATACCAAGACGAGTAGCAGCAATCATAGAAACAATGGATTTCAGGATCATCGCCTTCTTCTTCTCTTGCTGAGAAATATTTAGGAACGATTTAACATAACCCCAGAGAAAGAGAGAGTATCTCTGGAAGCAGAAGACAGCGATTCATCAGTTGCAAGCCAAGAGATAAAAGTAAAAATGTTAGAGCGAATATATTGTCTTGATTTGAATAATTCAACAAACAATCCATGTATTATCCTTCAGTTGTTTTTCTTACATAAATCATGATATTTTTTTTGATTTTTCTTTGCACAGCCATGAACGATTTGGATAAGTGATGTTGCGGCAGAAAACAGATAAATAGATAATAAAAATAAGAATTGTAATATTGAAGAAATGTCCAAAAGAGAGCTTGGGACTGATAATAAAGATAAATATTCAATCATTTTGAGTGATTGGACTCTAATTAATGGAAGAACTAGCAGCTATTCATATTTTTGTTTGCTCTTGAGCATGCGCAATAGAGTTGACATCATATGAGATATCATATTATTTGATTATTTGAATATAAAAATAAGAAAGAAATTAAAGGGGGAGTTAGTTCAAAGCGCAAAGGAAAATTGATAGAAAATAATGGGGGATTTAAATTAGATAAAAAAGGGTATTTTTCATGCATGCTTGAAAAGCTTTTAAATAAATTGTTTCCAGCAGAATGAAAGGAAATAAGGATTAATGAAGTCATTTTAAGGCACATAAATCGATTTAAGTAGCAACCTTACTTTACTTATTTAGTTTGTAAGTTTCTGTCTACAACAGATGAAGCAACTATTACATATCTGATAACTATTAACCTTGATGATAAACTAGTTCTAATGGCCTTGGAATGCATTATCTCCAGGAGATTTATTTAATCCTTTAATTCGCTTAAAATACTGTTTTTCAAAAACGATCTTAATATAATTATTACTGCTTTTTCTTCTCTTTGCGATTCTTTCTCCTCTATCTGTCTGAATTGCAATCCTTAATCTGAAACTCTGATGAAGATTTCGGAAAATACTGATAGGATTAAAGAATTCAATTAACAAATCAAAAAAGAAAAAAGAAAACGAAACCCTAAGAGAAAGAAATCAAATAACAGCATTCAGGTGCCATAGTAATAAAAGGAACATAGAAATCTCCTGAGGATAAAGACTGTTTATTTTAAAAGAATAAACTGAAACACCACTATCACTGCTGTTATTTCAAACTTCTTCTTTGAGCAATTGAAAGTAATGCCAGGAATCATGGTGGTTAAATCTGCAACTACATTGGTATTTTTACTTGTGGCAGGTTTTGCTATTGCTGTAACTCACTACTTGTCTTAAAGACGTAAAAAGTAAGAATCAGTTGCTTTTGTGTCATAATTCTTATCTAAATGGCAATTAATTGGAATGAACAACAATTTATCTGAAAATAACATTAATAACAAAACATAGATTGTTAAGGACAATATTAGCAACGAAATAGTGTATTTGCTGTTCTAAGATTTGCTGGAACTTTCCTAGAAATGGAAATAACTCAGCTAACTGATTTTGACTTAACTCCTCCCAATAATCCATGATTTAACTATCTCTCTGATAGTTCAACATCCTGAAGTACATGACATAATCAGCAATAATGCCATCATTAATTGCTGCCTTTAGAAATTCAAATAACAATCTAATAATCCGACAACAAGTAGAACGTTGTCTTCAAACAATTCATAGCTACGAAACATTGATGAATAATAACAAACAAACGATGAGATAAACACAACAATAGCATCTCCAGTAAGATCAGAATAACAATAAGAAAAATCTGAATAAAATCTTCATATTTGTTCAGAAACCAATGGAGAAAAAACTCCTAATGTATCTGATGGTTATTTTGTTGCAAAAATCTAGAATTCTTTAGAAAAGAAGTCCATTTCTATTATTGATGTGTACTTATTGCAAGCACTAATTATTCTATTATCTGTGTTTCATTTGAACGATTCTGCTGAATTCGTGTGCTTTGAGGCTCCTTCTTTAATTCTGCCTCACCTCCACATCCTTTTACAAGATGCATTACTCCATAAGATTGACTAAGCCAGTGAATAAGCTCAACTCTCTGTTGTTAAAAAAATTGTAAAACCAAACAATTATGTTAATAAAAGACTGAAATTATTTGATTTTTTTAGTTTGCAACAGAAGACAGAATGGCTGTTGGTGATAATAACACTTTACGTAGGATATTCTCGCTGCCTTCTTTGAGTCTAGAGTAGAAAAGATTAGTAGTCTTGAACCATATTCTTTCGTTGACAGATGAGAGGCAGGAGCATTTAATCAATTAAACAAGCGCTTATTTTTCGAATTGTAATCTTGATCATGGTGATTTCATGTTGCGTTTAAAGAGACTCAATGATATTCGTACTCAGCAACAATAAGAATAGTCATGAGATAAATCGCTTTAGTTGCTTCATTTGTGTTAATAATTATTTTTGTGTAAACTTCATAATCGTTTTGTTAATCTGACAGTGATAAAGAAGCTGAAATTAAAACAAACTGCAAGAATAAAAATATGCAAGGTAACATATTTGTATGAAAGATTTTTGAAATTAGGAGAGAATATTTGGAATAGAAAGGGATTTTGAGTTTATTATCAACTCAAAAGCGATTACAGCCTCGTATGGCTATTTTAATGGAATTGTGATAGCTAATAATCCAGATGAGGATTTAAAAACCTAGTAATAAACAAACGAGGACAATATGTAATTTTCAAAGCGATTATGAAGCGCCAAATGATAATAACTACTTGTTTTAAAATCAGACTGAGAAGCAATAGTGGAGAAAGAAATACAATTTCGAAGCAAATAAAAAACAAATAAAACAGAGAAAATAAAACAGATTCCTAATAAAAATATGAGCAATCAGTAGATATCCCAGCTAACTGGAGGTGGGTCTCGTGGAAACAGCCAGACTACCAGCATGTACATCCAGAGCAGCTAAGTAGTCACAAAGAGCAACATTGACACATCCAAGGCATACAATCCTAACTCCAAGAAAGACTGGAAGTCTGGTACATAACAACTAGCCGAGATCTTCCAAGGAAAAGATGAAGAAATCGAATACTGGAGAAGCATGTGCAATCAGTAGGAGATAACTATTCAGCAATTGGAAATCATCCGTGAAGAGAAGTCCAATAGCGATAACGAGATTATCCTCCTCCGACAAGCTATTTAGTAGAAAGACTACGAAATCAACAACTTAAAACGATCGTAAAAACTTTTAAATTAAGGTTTCTTTTTAGCAAAGCAAAGGCAGGAATTAAAGTTTTGTTTATTTTATTAAAGTGCATTATTTTCATTAAGCAATTAATTATTTGCTTTCCCAAAATATTTTTAAATATTTTTCTACAAATGCACAAATTTTTCAAAAATAGCAGTGTGAAGTATTCATTTATTAGATATTGAGTTGCTAGAGCATTTGCAATTTAGTATTTAATTTTCAGAATTTGAATTTAAAATAAATGGATTGGGAAGAATGAATTACTGAAATAAAATTATGTTTGCCTTAAAATATCCCTTTTTTGAATATTTATTGAATGGTTATTTTTAATTATTTTTAGCTTGGATGATACCAATCGAGTCAAGGAAGCCAAGATCAACGAGCTTGAGGAGAAATGCACTAACCTTGCAGTTGAAAATGAGAGACTGCGCTAGATGGTCAATTTAAAAAACGGAGATCTTGAAAAAAGCAAACAAATGATCTCTTAGCTTGAGATTAAGCTCAACGACATGCGCAGACTCGAAGCAGCTCTTCAAGAGAAAGACGGATAAATCCATATGCTTCTTTAGAACATTGAAGAATGGAAACAACGTTTCCACAAGCAAGAACTCATCATTGAGGAACTACGCAGAGTGCAAGAGGTGTGCAAAGACTATGAATTCAAAATTGGACAACTTTCCTAAGAAATCGAAAGGTTAAATGGAGTCATCAAGAACCAATTAGCTGATGGAGAGAATTACAGATAGAGGATCAAAGAGCTAGAGATTTAAGTATCTTAGATGCGTTCCCTAGAAGCACGTATAAAAGAATACGAAAACAGAATTGCTATGATAACCTCTGAGATCAACAGACTTAATGAAGTCATTGGACAACGCACTCAGGAAATCCAAGGTAAAATAATAAAGAAATATTTTAAATAATCAAGACATGTTTGAATGAATTGTTTGACAGATTGGAAGGACAAGTGCAAGTAGCTCGAAGTGACGATCATTAATCTCAAGGCCTACGAGGAGAAATGCAGAGATTACGAATAATAGATCCGCAATTTAAGTTAAATTATTTCCGATGAGAGAGCGAAATACAGCAACTTGGAGAGGCTTTATGAGCAGGCCAAGCTGCTTGAAGTCAGAATCAGAGAATATGAGAATAAAGTTGTGCTGCTGACTCAAGAGATTGAGAGACTCAATCAAGTCGTAGCTACTAAACTCAAGGAATTAGATCAAGCCAGATAGAATATCATGCAACTTGAATAGTAGCTTGCGAAATATAAGAATATCGAGCAGAAAGTTATAGAATATGAGAACAGAATGAGTAAAATTCACTACAATTTACATTTGAGATTATTCATCTTTTTAAAATCTATTTATATTTTATTTTTTAGTGAGTTTATCTCAAGAAATCGAGAGACTTAGAAACCTCTTAGATTAGCGCACAGGCGAAATAGATGAGTGGCGTAATAGATGCGCTTGCTTAGAGGATAACTGCAGGAACTACGAGAATCAAATCAGAACATTGAACCAACGTATCCTTGAGTTGACACAGCAAGTTGAGACTTTAACTCGCTAGCTGAACGAGGCCTTAATGGATAACGACGAACATAAAGTGAAAAGAAGCAAACAATAGAAAGATTTACAAGATTGGGAGGCGAAAGTAGCACTTTTGACATCAGAAATCGAAAGACTGAGACAATTACTCCAGAGAAAAGACGAAGAGATCGATCAATGGAAGTAGAAGTACTTCAAACTTGAAGCGACTCTTCAGGAGTTGACTATGCTCAGAGAAAAGAATCGTGTTCTTAACGCTGAGATTGATCGTTTGAATCTCCTGATTTAAGAGTTGGAAACAGAAAATTCTCAAATCAAACTGAAACTGGTCAACATTAACGATTTACAATTGAAAATCACTAATCTCCTCATGCTCTGCGTCCAGCTATTTGCTGAAGTCGAGGCTCTTCGTTCTAGAGTCAAGGACAAGGAAAAACAAGTCGATGAAATGAGAAGATCCTCCCTCGCTGCGTATAGAAACTGATGGAGGAACCCAGGAATAAATTAGAAAGACTTTGAAACTCGCATCATTCAAATTTTAATAATCGATAGAAACTCAAATAGAATACGTGTTTGATCATTGCCAAGCTTTCTCTTTAAATGTGTCTCTTTTTTTTTGAAAATATCATTAGCGAAAGATAGGAAAAATCTAGTTCCAATAAAGGGGAAAAAACAGGGGAATGTTAACCTTCCCTTTGATTTACTTGGGAATGGTTTTAATTAAATGTTTGTATTTTTGAATGGGGAAGTGAACAAACTAACTAACTGACAATTTAATTCAAATATTAAAGACTCTTCCCTTTGTTGTGGGATAAAGTTTAATTAAAAACTGTCCCAACGGAAAAAGATAATTTAAAAATTAAGGAAACTTTCAACTGTGAAAATTACTTCAACTGACTGAATAAGCAAGCATCTCGGAATGGAGCTGATTTTCGACGGGTGATATCATTTTTTTAGTGTCCTCTCTGGGCGGTCTTGGAATGGTTCTAGATCTGCTTAGACTCAATGTTGCTGAGAAAATAATCTGGTTTCATTGTTGACTCATTTAACCGATTAAGAATATTTTGAAGGAGGCAGCACTAATTACTATATCAAGATGAATGTTGACTCATCCTGTAAGCAACGCTGATTCTCCTCATATTCACATTCTCACAAGCATCATCAATATGACACACACAGGATCATTCAATGCGAATTCCGCACTTCTCAAGTGCTTAGACACAGAGTTGCTACTGCTGTTCGGTCCAAATTCTGTCAAAAAATAAAATGAAAATGCCTTTTAACGGCTTTTCATAGAATTATCACTACAAAAAGAGCGATTAAACATTGTCAAATCTACGCTTAGAATGAAATGTGCTGGATATTACCAAGCACTATGAGATGATAAGAATGAAAGACCAACAATGCAAGGAATTCAAAGAAAGTAAAAAGATTTTATATTCAAAAAGATCAAAATGCTAGCATTAAAAATAAATGAAAATAACATGCAAATTCAAAAACAAACAACAGAATAGGAAACTTCAACCTAAGCAAATAATCCATGCACATGCAGATATTGAAGTTCACACGCACTGACGCGAATAAGAAAAAGGTATCCTCAGCAAAACTGTTTTGCTATTTTTTCATTTATTTTTTAAGGAAAAAGGAATTGATTTAATTCATAAATATTGAAGCAGGAAGACGTAACTTTTGTTAAACTCAATTTTATTTCTGAAGAAATCACCGAAATCAAAGTGGAGAGACAGAGAGAGATGTCTTATTATTCAGGAGTTTAATCACAAAAGAAGATTATTGCTTCCTTTCAGTGATTAAAAGCAAGATAATCAGCAATTCCATTGTAGTCCTTTATGTATTTTTGCTTGTACAGAGAACAGTTATTAAAATAACATAAAAGGAATAAAAATAATTGGTTTTTTCTGTAATAATGAATAACTAAACTTAACATGTGCTAGTATCGGCCAAGCTCATTCCTTAAAATAATACAAATAACCAAGGAGGGAATGGGCATTAAGTCAAAGGAGCTGGTGCTGATCCGCTAGCTCCTATCACCAAAGAAGCCATGGAAAAACATAGAAGAAACGTATTTGAAAGGTGTCAATGTGGATATTAACTTACTTATGTATTTCAAGTGAATTCCACTAAAAGACAATAACATTTGATAAAATATTGACTCTTTTCAATTAGGTTAACTAAGCGAACCTTGCGAGGGAAAGTTATCAAGTTGATTGACGAAAATATCCATTTCCGCTGCAACAAGCTGCTGGAGCATCAGAAGAAACAAAATAATTTGCATGAAAATGGGATCTATTACAAGACAATTCATTACTTAGAAAAGCGCAAAGAACCCGATTTCAAGAATAGAAAAATGATCTTCACCACTCCGGAGTCCAATGATTTCTTTCCTAAAACGAAACTAATCAGCAAAGTTGATGACATCGATCGGCTCTTTGTTGGTGATAGATTCGATCAGCAATTCGCAGATGAAGATAGAGAAACCATGGAAGCATTTAGTAAAATATGCAAGAAACTCACCAAAGAGGATCTCTTAGAAATCGGAGAGGATCCGAATTATTTCATTGTTAAACCGAGTCACAGACAAAGGAAACAGTTGCTAAGAGCCAAACTTTGGGATGATGTGGCAGGGCTCAAAGATCTACTCGAGTAAAGATAGAAATTGAAATAGGGACTTATTAAATATGAGAATAATGCCTAGCAAACTGATGTTATTTTATGGTTATTATGACAAAAAGTAACGATGAAGAAGATGAATTAGAAGAGAAACGCAAATAGAAGGCAAAAGCACAAGAAGAGAGAGATAGGAATTAAGGTAAATCTGGGCACTTTGAAAAAGATCGATTTATGAAACCGCTATCGAAGACTTAGAAAATGGATGATCCAGATGAAATCGACCCATTGGAGAAAAAACAAGCAGTAACTGCATAGTTAAATTGATCATTATTCAATCTTAAACAAAATTAATTATTGTTTGATTGAACTTCTGTTTTATTATGATCGTCAATGATCATTGTTATTTTTCATAGTTATTGAAGGAGTACTAACGATATTTGGTGGAGTAACACAGAGAAAGATAAGGTAGGTTTGAGAAACGAGCAGTAGTAGAAGAAGTACTATAGATTGATAAAAAGCACGAGCTTGAATCAAAATATGTTGAAAAAATCAGAAGAGCTGATAAGACTATCAGTGAAATCAAAGAAGCCATCACGAGAAAGAAATATGAAAGCCAACAGAAAGAAGATGAGTAGCTTAGATTGATTCACAAGAACAGGATGAAACAACGAGAAGATGATGAAATATTCCTGATGAACACACAGCTGAGGAGGATACTAATAGAACATCAGATTGAAGTCAACAAAAATCAAGGTAAACAAGGATATTAGATTGAATAATGCTAAAAATACAAATATTATTTTACTGTTTTGTTTAATCAGATATCTAAAATAAGCTGGCCAAAATCAAAAGTCTGGAAAGATTCTAGCCAACCATAAATAGAGATTGAGTAATGTAACTTTGAAGATACATAGGTGTTGTGATGGATTCGAGTAGTAAACATATTAAAAGCACTGGAATGTATGTGAAAAGAAGGAATATTAAAATAGGGAAGATAAAGCAAAAAAAAATATTAGAGTTTGATTATTTGTCTGATCAAATTAAAGTCTTTCTGGGAGGGTTTCAAACACTCACACACACAGACAAAATTATGATTCAAATTATAATAAAAGACATGCATTTTGTTTAATCCAGCTATCAGTCAAAATTAGTCACACAAACCATCTGAAATAGCATACAAACACATTTCATTTCTTTAGAACAATCTTACTCTTTATCGTCTTGTTTCATGTTTGCTAGCTAGCTAATTAGCTCAGCAGGAGTTAGATCATCTCAATTGGTATGTCCAAGAGGATGTTCTGTCTCTTTATATGGGTCTAATATTACTCATGACGGTAGCACTATGTGTAATTCCTGCGGGTTGATTCTCAAAAGTGATGAATTTGAGGCTGAATTTCAATGTGGTGGTCTCGATAAAATAAGACCAGATAGCAAGCCATGGATGCTGACATATGAAAACAAACTAAAAGGAACAAAAAGCTACAACTACTACACAAATAGTAAAGACAATAATGTTGGCAACAGCAAGTTAACTATGAATGAAGCAGGAAGTGTGTTTAATATTGTAAACTTGAACTTTATTGGAGGCCATGTGAAATTAGAATAAGACAGAATTATCAAAGCAAATAATGATAGCAACAATAGTAGCAGCAGTTTAAACAATGCAGGTATATTTAGAGGAGCACTTAAGGAAGAGTATTTGGTATAAAGAACTAGCAGCTCTTGGGAAACTAGACAACGAGAAATCGGTAGACAAGTAGGAGAACTATGTGCTAGGTCTTAACTCAACAATGCAGAGCGAGAGGAGATCAGCGATCTTGCTGAGTCCATGCTAAGAGCTCTTGATACAAGAAATAAAAAATGCAGATCTCTAAGAAGCTTAGTGGCTGCGTGCTTTTACGAATGCAGCAAACGAGCTAGCAGGCCAGTAGCGATCAATGAATTGTGCTAGTATTTTCAAGTCAAACAAAGAAAACTATTGAAATACTCTAAAAAACTACAAAAATACCATCATGCTCTTCCATTAAGCCATTCGCAGAGAGTCAGCAATGAATGGGAACAACTGACTGGACATATGTTTGAGAAACTGCCTAGTTTCATTCAGTTTTCGAGGAGTTCGATCATCACTGGAATTCAAGGAAAAGGTGGAAAACGTACCTAATAGGGAAATGACTTTGGAGTGCCTGTATTGAAACAAGAAGAAGGAGAAGGACCACTTAGAGAGAATGTTGCAAACAGTGTGGATAAAAGATTAGGCTCAAACTTTTAGAGTATCTTTGATGGAAAACAATCGTTTCAGTCATTTAGATAATAAAAACAAAAATGCGGAATAGAGACCACCTATGTACCTGAAGTACACAGCAATAGCAACAATCGTAATAATACTGGCACTAGTGGTAACTGCTTGTTATTTAGGCAACAACTTCGAGAGGTTGAAGCGTAAAATACTGCAATGATTCTAAAAAGCATTTAAAAGTAACTGAAATAGCTCTATGATTGTGAATACTTGAGCACAATGAGGATGGGCAAGCATCCAGGTAATTTCATATGCACACTGCTTTATGTTCTTCTCAAAGCGAATGGCATTCAATTCCAGAACAATACATTCTGCAAGGAGCTGGGTGTTAAATACTCCACTTTATCTAGAGAAAAGAAACAACTGCATTAGCTGTTAGTTGATAGTTTAGTTTTCTCTTAAGCTCAGTAGCTTCCCGAACAGATAGTCTAGGAATTAGAGGCAATCAGATCACATAGAGGATAAAGTCAAATAAATATATCTTAAACTACTAGTAGTGAGTAATTCACATAAGAGATTGAGTAGAGGAGTAAAATACTGGCTAAAAAGAGAGACGATTCTAGCAGTCTTCATTCTGTTAATGATAATCGATTATCTGAAGGTTTTCTAGCTTACGCACTGGAGAACATTTTACACATCGAGGATTCAACTATTTTGATGCAAGAAGCAGAGTTTTATATTAAAAGAGGTATCAATAAGAAAACAGTAGAATAAAATGAAGATACTGGGAGAAATATTGAAGAGGAATAGGAGGATAATTTATTATTGTCAAGTGAGAGCACTTCAATTGCTAGCAGTTCTCTGGGTGAGCAAATTGCTTCCCACCTGGATAATAGCAGCCATTTTCTCACGTCAAACCCGATAGCTAGGTGAGGAGATTTACTAAAAGAAAATTAGCTAGATTCAAAGTTGTTTCAATAATTTAGAGTTATAGAGAAGAATCGAAGGAGAACCTATTTCTTCTATTTTCTTCTTTTTTTTCATCTTTTGAATACTCTATTCGATTTGCTTTTTTTAAGGCATATCAGAAATGTTTATTTATTCTTTGTGATTTTATTCAATTATCTTTTGGTGTTATGTGTTATGATATATTATTATTTGTATTATTACCATGTGTTTTATCTTGTGCCCTAATTTTGCATATGAACTTATCATCCTTTTCGTCTTTTTTCAATTAAAAATAACTTTACTTCTTTCTATATTTCTAATCTCTCTCTCTTGTTTCCATTGAGTAAAAACTCAAAGCCTAAATATGAAGAAATTCAAGAATGCAGAGGAATACACTAAATATCGCTATGAAATCCAAGAACAACAGAATCAATCCAGGTATAATCCATATCCTCACGAGCGCCCAGGACCAAATAAGAACTCAACTTAAAAAACAGAGATCGAGCCAGACATCAAGCTACGGGAGTTCAATTATGCAACTCGTCCCGTTCCTGATCCCAGAAAGTTCAACTGGGAAGGGATAAAAGCAGTGGCAATTAGCGATCATGGCAAGGAAGGCGTGATTTTTATAGAAAGCGATGAAGGCGCGATAGTAGTGAAGGGGTCTCAAGATGCTGCAATTGATTTTTTTTTGTATAAGCTGTAGAGAGTGCTAAATGTCTCAGCCCCGCAAATGCGTGTGTTACGATGGTACGATAAAGAGTTTAGAAAGGTAATATCGAATCTAGAGAGAGCAACTTTCATCGATGAGACACTAGGAAGGAGAGTAAGAAGAGAAGAATTTCCTTAAAATATAAAAATATTCTGTAATTTGAAGTGTTTTTGGGGATATATTTTAAGGTAAAATCTAGAATCGATATGGCTTTCTTGCAAGTCCAAGAGTTTATCCCTGGGATATCAATATCTGGAATGGGTCCACATCGAGCTGCTTTGGTGTTTGATCATGTCACTCCAGAATCCAGAGACAGGCTGATTCGTCTTGGCATAATTATTGCCTTCGATACTCTGATAAATAACTCTGATAGGTAAATGATAGGAAAAGGTTGATTTCGCCCCCAAAAAGATCAAATCAGACAAAGATTCAAGATCTTTTAAGGAACTGGTCCATAATTTAATTCAATATTTCCCTTTTCCTTTGAGTAATGAACCCATCCCTTATGTATTTTTAATAGATATCCTTTGCTTTGGGAGACTGAGGGCAACCCTCATAACATCCTTGTGAAGATGAAGACTACTTTTTTAAGTAGGACAGATTAACTGCTTGATCCAAACAATCTTACCTTTGATTTCGGGAAGTTCTATGCACTTGACAGCGGACTCAGTCAAATCAACACAAATTCAGAATAAGGCTTGAAGTCGCTCTCCCGCTATTACATCAGGCTAGAATCATTCGTCAATGAACTATTCATGGACATGAAGGATGTTATGACAGCTTAGATCGATCCGCTAACTGGAGTTGGACGTGGCGGAGAGAGAAAGACACTCAAGTCAATTAATAAAATCACCTCATTTATCTATGAGCACACATTGTATCACATGTCCGATATGCAGATTCTTTAAATTATGCTTGGAATGATCGTCGGTATTGAGAATTCCTGCTAATTAGGCATAGATCGTATTGAGGCGATGTATTAGAAGTTCTTTCTGGCTGAGAAAGATGACTGGAAAGGATATTGGAATTCCAACCTAAGAAGGATTAATCTGCAGATGTACAATGATTGCATTTTGATTTACGGTAAGTTTCGTGGAGTGTATTAAGATGTCATCAAATGGGTGAAAGACATCACGTTGAATCAGTATCACTTGAGGATCGAAGAGTTTGAATTGATTCTACAGGGTGATTTTGAAGATGTGATACTTGACACAACTAATTCTGTAATTGATCAGAATGAAGAAGACAAAGGAGAATAAGCAATCGAAGTGAATAAATCACTGAGTAATGTGCTTGGAGTTGATGAAGCTGATAAAGGAGAGGATTAAGAATAACCTGAGGATTTAGATGATGATACTGCACTGCATAAGAGAATCAAGGAATTGCTGTTTGTGGATCTAGATCAGGTTAAAGAAGAAGCACTAAGGGAATCTGGAATGTAAGGTATGTAGAAAACTAGACAAGGAAATGAGAATGATAATAACAATGTGAATCAGAATCAAAATAATAATAATAATAACAATAATAATAGCCTTAACTAATCATAGATCTAAGGTAATCAGCCATAATAGCAGAATCAAATCAACAACAACAATTCTTAGGTTCTTCCGAATTCAAGTAATATTTAAGGTGTTCAAAACAATAGCAACCTGAAACCAGCATAATAGAACAATAACAATTCCTAAGTCAACTAACAAAATATTCTTAATAGCAGTCAAGATGTGCTCCAAGCATTGTCGTTTGAGCAGAAATAGAAATATCAGCAATAGCAGTTTCAAAAACTTTAAAATCAAAGTATCGTAAGGAAAACAAGCGAGTATGAATATAGCTTATGGAAACATGATAAAGAAGATGTCAACAGATGAAAGAGACATTATCATAAGAAGACAAGATTGTGATTAAATGGGGTTTGTATGTAATGTAATGTTCTTACTTTTTTAAGGCTAAAGAAAATAACAATCAATGGGAATATTTAAGAATTTTTATGTCAGTGAACAAAAATTTACAATAATCAAAAGTATTTATTTGTTTATGTTTATCTTGTTGGGATGGATGATATCGCATACTAATTACATGATTGCCTTCATTTGGCTAATTTAGCTGAGTGGATTCTGGGTTGAGTCTTCTTACCTTTCTTGATTTCCAGAGTATTTATTAACACATTAGTAGCTGTTGGTGGAATTGATGGTTTTATTGGATTAAACTGCTCACTTGATCTCCTTAGAAAATCTTATCTTAAGTTAGGACTCTATTGAAGATTGAATTAATTCGAAGGATTTTGTAATTGCTACATGAATTAAGATAATTAGAAGCTATTTCTATGGAAATTGATGCTATTGAAAGAGTTTCTGCGTAAATGATTTGACTCCATTGAGACTATGTCTTTTGGGTTTAGAGAAGCAATTTAGAGAATTGGATTAGCTTACTATTGGCCTATTTGTAAATGCTAGGATTGCTATGGGTGATTGAAACCTGAAGAGAACGAAGATCGATGGGATATTCTATATAAAATATTCGCTAATTCATGTTGCTAGTGTTATTATTGCTGGGTTAGAAGGAGAGTTTCCTCAAAGGGTTCAGTCTAGCAACACTGTGCTTATTGATGAATTTTTTCTCCACTATTGTAATCTTAATTCAGATTAGGGTGTTATTAAGCTGATGGAGGATTCGGCTGAGTGAACAGACTGTGGGGAATAAAACCATAAATAGGTTTGTGATATTTTGGATTGTGATTTCTAGAGAGAATCAAGTGACTTCCCTGCCGTTGCTTTTAAACGCTTGAAAATCCAGGAGAAGATAAAGGACGATTAAGACGACGGTTTATTTGAGCAGATACTTTTGTTCTTGGTGCTACTGTTAGGGTTGTTGTGATTGGGGAAGTAGAAGGTCTAGTTACATTAGAATGAATGTGCTCTTGGGGATTTGAAACTGAGTTCTTATTTGTACCATCAGAGGATCCGTTCAGCTGGTTCTATTTTGAGTTTAAGTTTTGTGATGGCTGTGTGAGTGCAGCTCTACTTAATTCAGTGGATTGTCTTGGAATAATACATCTTTAACCTTCCTAAAGATCAGCTGTTTATGCTTGATTTTATTCTTCTGAAATTGGTAATTATTTCCCTAAAATCATCTGATATTCTGACACTTCTATTAAGCTTGATTGAAAACTCTTTGCTTTTTACCGATTTACTGATGCTTTCACTTATGGAGACTGTGCTTGCAATTGCTGAGAAAAGGAAGAAAAATTAGAAGATTTAGGTGATCTAGAGAATGTCACTGTTTGCTGCTACTCTAACGAAGGCTTGGCAGATGTTGATTGACTGTTTCCACCAGCAGTACTGCATCGAGGGCGAGGACAATATTTCTGAGATTTTAATGAGATAGTTACAAAAAACAAAGAGAAAAAAAAGAAAAATATGAAGGAAAATTAAGAAAAATAACTAAATTACGGTTAAGCTCTCTTAAACTGTCTTTTTTGGAGATGAACAATCATTCTTTGATTTGTCTGAGTTGTATTGCCAATTTGAAGAGTCAGATGCTTTGGGCGATTAGTTAAGAGGAGAATTTACACTTTTTTCACCTTACTTATTGGATAGTTAATAATTACTACTTATGTTGCTACTATTAATCTGCCCTGAAAGGTTCTTCTTTTTAAGTTAAATTGCAGCAATCCTGAAGTTGAGTGCTTTGATCTCTAGAGGAGAGCTTACAGCTGTTAAGATATAATCATTCGGTGTCTTAAATTACATAAGCTGCAGCTAGGCCATGCGTTCATCTTCGTCTTATTCCCAATCCCAGGGCTTGCGAAAACGATCCCCAGTTGAGACCGCATTAGAAGAGGACTTCGGCCTTATTAACTTAAGCTAAAAGTTTTCTTTGAGTTTAGTCTGCTCAAATACAGTGAGTTTGCTGACATCTCTCCGATCTTCTTCTAATTTGGCTTCTCGTTGTGCTAGATGACTCACTTAGTCTTCTGATAGATATTTCCTCAGGCAAGCCCACTTTTTATCATGAAGGAAGCGTCTTGAATTGCTAGATGCTTTTAGAGACTTCTCTTCGATAAAATCATCGATTTTCAGAGGGCTTTAAGCAATTGAGATTCTTCTGTTTGCCTTCTGATGTCCTGGAGACTCCATTCCACCAGATGGAGAATCAGTGATATGTCTCTTTCTGGAACTAAAGCTGGAAAATGAATTTTTACCAGATAACTGCACTGGAGATGATGAAGGTGAAGATGATCCTGATGAATTAAAACGAGGAGACTACTATGAACCGATTGTCTACTGTCTTGATGATGGAGACTATGGCATTGATCTTTTTGGGGATATTTGACCCTCAGCATCATTAGATAAATCCATCAAGGATTCCAAGGATTAAAGTGTTTCATCTTTAAATGAAAGAATTCCGAAAAACAATAATCAAGAGAGAAAAATGGCTCAATCCAAGAGAATAATCTTAAAATAAAGAAAATAAATAACTTACTTGAGAGGATGATGTCAGGGTTGTCTTGTATCATTTGAAGATATTTGTCCTTTCCAAAGTGGCATCTTATCAACTTATCGATTTCTTTGATATCATTGGTTTCCTTGAATTTGCTGCTTTCTCGCTTTTCTATTTCGATTTATCTTGCTTTCGGCGTATTAGCTGCTGTGTTTGCTCTTGTTCTCGTTGCCTTTGGAGATGCATGAGTTGAATGCAAATCAAATTGTCCTTGAGAATATGCTTCAATCTGCTGCTTAGCTGAGGATGTAACTGCAGTGATGGATTGCCTTCTAAGTTGAAGGGCAGCTTGCCATCTCTATTTCAGCATATTTTACTTCGCTTTCGAGATCGATTGAAGTTAGAATATTATCTAAGGAATCTATTTTTTCATCGTCTAAAGGCTGCTGTTGCTGATGAAATAAAGTCGCGCTGAGGGTGTTGCCACTGTTGCTGAGTAGGCTCTTCTAGCTAGACTATTGGTTTCCTCGAAGATATACTCCTCACCAATGAATCCATGATGCAAGCTGCATAGCTGTTTGATTTAATCAATTCAAAGGAAAAAATAATCCAAGGGAATTAAATAGAAAGTTGATTGCAAACAAAAGACGAACATAATCTAAGTGTTACAATGAATGTCGTTGCCATGCTTGGAGTCTTCGATTTCGAGAGCAAGTGCTTGACGCTTTCATTAGCTTCCATTGAATGTTATTTCTCTGGATTGCAGATTTTTTCATGCTACTTTTGAAAATCCACTTATCCTGACACGATGAAGTATATTCCATTGAATTCATCGCCTTCCCTCCACAGGTACTGTCTCTTTGACATCTCCAGTGCCTTGAGATTGTTCAAGAAGATCTTCATTTCATGCTTGGACCCCTCCAACTTCTCACCGATTATCTTAGCCTATTACATTAACAATCCCAAAAAAGATCAGTAATTTCTAACGAATTAGCAACTCAAACAATTGTAATTCAAAGCAAACCTTTTCGTTTTCTTGTTCTTCAATGAACCCTTTGATCCTCTCAATAGATTCACTAGTTAAACCCAAGATTAATGCTCCTCCTCCTTCTGTATATGCTGTTGTTCCTTCCTCTTGTTCTTCTCCTCTTTCGTCTTCAACTGCAAAGAAATATCTCTCTTTCGCTTCTTAACTCTCAATATAATCACCTTTAAAAACATAAACAACAATCCATTACAATCCCTTACAATTCTTATCATAATCACATCAATTTATCTCCAGAATATTAGCTCTCTTTTCTTTCTTACCTTCAAAGTAATGTCTTTATATTTCGAAAAGGCTCATTCCAAATGCATCAAATTAACTTTGGTTCCTCTATTGTTTTCCATCTAATTCTGTTAAATAAGCTTTGTCCTTGTATTCCTTGTGTCCTTCTTGTTCGTTTTTCAATTATGTTGACAGTGCTATTTTTCTGATAATCTCTTGAAGCACTTGCAATTCCTCCTAAAGAAACTGCTTGTGGAGTCTCCCATAATAATCATTTGAACCATGTTACTCTACTACATAAAGTGCTTTTTAGGTTTGTTTACATTGTAGGTCACCATCAAATCTGTTCGTTGGGCTACTTTCACTAATTTATTGTTGAAATGTTGAAGATATATCACATGATTCTAAGAAAGATTTGTTTTTAGACCCTTCTTGTGAAAGAGCTTGCTCTCCGCTCAAAAGAAATACTTCGAGTTTCTTCAATAATTAATCTTACTGCTGATTTTTTATGTTTTCCTTGATAACACTCTAATGCTCAATCATAAACTCATGAAGAGATTTATTGATATCTTCTTAAGAGGAATGCACAATTGAAATTATGTGCCCGCTAATCATCAACCCAGCAGCGATATCTCTTGGATTAGTATTGTTATCATTATTCTGATATCTTTGCAGAAACTTCAATATCAATTCCTGCGCTACAATCTGATAATACTTCTTCTCAATGGAGTTGTCATTGTAACTACAATGTATCTCTCTGAAAGCATTCATTTCCTAGAGCATGTTTCCAGCTGAATGTATTTCGCTTTCACTCATAGATTTGCTACTGTAGAGTTCTTTCAAATACTTCAAATAGGAAACAAAAATAGTTAGACACACAAACAGCTGTGTATTTAATAGATTACTGATAATTAAGTGCGCTAGCGTGAGCTAATAACAGTAGATTTCTTTCTCAATGTCGATTGTGAAGCTATATCGTTCATAACAATCACACTTCAAAGGCTAAACAATTCTGTTGTGTGTTAGGGTGTTTGGCAGTTTTAATTTGCAAAATTCAATAGGAATAGTTCTACTTAGTTTAACATCTGCGCAGAAACTTAGAAACTGACAGAGTAGATTTTATCAAAAGTGAGAATCTAATCATAATAATACTCATAAAGTTTGAGAATCAAGAGATAAAAAGTGAAAACTGAAGGGTAATTGAAATACAGCTATTCAATCTGAGATCCAAAAAAGAAAAAAAAGAATGGGATTTTTTTTATTTATTTATTTACATATTGTAAAATGCATTTAATAATAGCTATGATGTTTGTTGCAAGCAGAAAAATGCACTTTTTATCACTAATAAAGTAGTTAAAAATAATAATACAGTGAAGCTTTGTTGCTTTTAGATGATGTGCCTATTAGTTTTTGATATTTCTAAAGATATTGATTGGGTTACAACTCTGTAAAAGGATTGCTTGTTGTGCACATAAATACCTAATAATTTCAAGAACTTCAAGGATAATTTAGATTCTCCTATTTAAATTTGCTAAGCTATTAAGTAATCTCCTTTCATTTTCTAATCAAACAAAATCGTATTATTTATCGTCATGATCAGCTTTATTGCCTCTTAAGAAATCAAAAAGGATAAAAAAGTGAAATTTCATGGATAAACAAGAAGAAGATCAAGCAAATACCGAATAGCTTACTTCACTGCAAGAGAGGCTGGTTGGCAATGAGCAAGCAGAAGAATCAAAAGAGGAGACTACTATTAGAAAGAACAAAATTGATGATGAAAACTGGGTCTTAGAGGGATACAATGATAACGATGAGAAAGTGAGCTTCGAAGACATTGAGGATCTGCATGAGGATATCCTCGATGAAAGAAAAGTAGAAGAAACCGAAGACGACGAGAGGGAGAGTGCTCAAGCTAATAATTGTTGTTTTTGTTGGTGCTGGAGAGCGAAGAAACCTTAGCCACTGTAGAACGAGTGGCTCAAACATTTCAAGCTTCTTGTGAAGAACAGCAGGTTCATCAAGAATAGCTGGTCAGGAGGGTTGTTTGCGTTGATCAACAATAGGTTTTCCGCATATTCTTCAACTGAATCTGAGCAGAAAGAATTGCATATGAATGCATGTACCTAAGTTGAGCTTATTAAACAGCAACGGCTTTCCGATGAACAAGAGAGCAAAAACCTACCGGAGAAGAACATCAAGAAAATCCTAGCGAATTCTGTGATCATGGAAGAAGAAGTGGATAGTCTGCGACACAGCTAAGTCAGCTGCGAGAACATCGAAGAGAGAGAAATATTAAAGAAGGCCATTCTCAAAGGAGATCGTAGATTTTCTGCCAAATCCAACAACAGCTACAACAATCGCAGTAATTTTTCCAATAATATTGCTAATTATGAGGATTATATAATCAATTCCTCTAAAGAAAATAACAATGAGCAATAAGACACTGACGTTGTGGCTGCTGCTGTCTCCAATGCCGCTCATTTGGTCGAGGATTCAAGTAAGCCAATTTTAGATGATAATTTCAAGTAAATTAATGAACCTTATGCTTGCGTAGGTAGGATTAACAAACAGTCTGCAGAATCTAACAGTAAAATTGCTAATACAGACTAAAGTAATTGTATTGTAAACAATGAAGTCAGAAGCAGTATTACATAACAATAATAGAAATATATTCCATAGAGCATCGAAGGAAAGAGATAACTCTCGAATGATTAATTGCCAAGCATTCGAAATGGCAGTAATCCATAAAGTGGATCTACATCCAGAAAGATCAGTCAAATGTCAGGTGAAAGAGGCTAATAGAGCATAGATAACTTCAACGAGTCAGCACTATCAAATGGTTCAGACAGCTAAAACTAAATATTGAAAATAACAGCTAGAAAAAAAATAGGGAGGAGTATTGAAGTTGTCTCCAAGCCCATGCATTTGAGGAGCAATTTCAAGCCAAATAAAAGTGGACTAAAATCAGGGATAATGAAAAAGAATAATAGTATTCTAGCAGGCAACAGCAATGAACTAACAGGGATGCGCTGTAATACACTCTTAGAAGAGAGTGAGAGTCTCAAAGTTAAAGACTGGGAGCTCTATGAAGCAGCTGTGTACTACAAATCTATCACTTGTGTCATCGAGGAGCATCTTAAAGAATCGAATAATTTCGAGATCGAGAAGCCATTAAGAGTCATCAGAGACAATTTTCTGGAATTTTATATAAATCAATATGGTGGGCAGTTGCAAAAACTTTCGAAGAAATAAGTTGCTGCATCCGTGAGAGATCTCAAAGAGTTTGTGACACTTTTCCTGGAAGTTATCAGGGAATACTACGCGTTGGATGCTCTTACGATGAATTTCAGGAATGCAGATTGCTTTTTGACAACTGACAATTTAGTGAACTTCATATGTTCAATCCTATTCTAAGATGATTTGCTGTATTCTATTGTCTATGCTGCTCATACACATTTCGACAAAACAATCTCATTGTAGTTTTTCTAATCCTCCAAGGAATTAGAGCCATATCTGCATCTATCATAACTAGGAGTCAAAGAGTACTACTGTTTAGATGAAACCACTCTATTGAAGCTCTTACACTAATAAGGAAAAGATGGAAATCCAAATCTAAATCCAAACCCTGAAGAGTCTTCTAATAACACTTTCTAGCAATCTGACATAGCCGCTCAAGCCGATGCGTCATTTTTCTCATCGACATCTTCTTAGACAATCTACAAAAAATCCATGAAAACAGCTCAAAAAGAACTGGAGGAAAAATACAGAATCTCAGTGAATCAACTGAAACCTTTTCGCTGTCCCTACTAAAAAGCAATTGATCATCTCAAAACCATCGCTTTCCACAGAAGTCCCGTTCACAAGCTGAAAGTCATCATAAAAACACAAGAACTCATTAACGAGTGCATTAAAGACTTCTATGAACATTTTTCACTAGATCTCTAAAGTATTGCTTACGACGCTGACAACCTTCTATCAATTTTATCATACATTCTGATAAAAAGCAAAGTCTATGATATAATCTCGCATTTGAAGATCATCGAGAACTTCGCAACGAAAAACACACTCAACGGATCAGCAGGGTATCTTGTAGTGACTCTCTCATGCTGTATTAAGCTCATCAACTCCATTGATATTCCAGCTCTTCTGGAAAGAAACCAGCTGATCATCAACAAAAAGAAATGAGAAGAATTCTTCCAATACTGCAAACCACCAACAGACGAAGTAGAATTCCTTCTTTCCTCTTATGATTAACCAATCAATGGATGAATAATAATTTAACAAATTTAAAATAAAAACTGCATAATTCTTTCTGTTTTTCTTTTCTTTTTTCGATGTGTTTGCTTGTTTTCAAATTATTATTTCGTATTTTAAAAACGAAAATGATTCTAAATTGAGAGCTGATTCAGCGCACACAAAATATTGATCTAAATCTGCATACTCCTATCCTTGATTGTAATAATTCTTTGATAATTTCAATTATTTTTTAATTTGATTTTGAATTGTATTAATTCTTTCCTCTGCTAACTATCAACTAATTAGACATTCTTAAAAGCCAAATCCCCCCCCCCCCCCTTATCGAAGAAGACAATCAAAATCAAAGACCACCAACAGACCAAAGAACTAAAAAACAATCAAATAAATCCATAAATTAAAATTAGTTTCCTTAATTATTCAAATTCATTAATGAGACCCTCCTGCTTTTAAGACCAACAACAAATAAACAACAAACATACAAATACCATTATTGTTAGAGATTCGGTTATCGGTGCAAGAGGAGAGAGGGAGGAGAAAAATAAAAGCAGGCAGCTATGAATAGAAGATTTTGACCCAAAAAACCGTTTTTCATCCAGGCAGTCCATAGGATCAAGATACCCGAATCCCTGGTTGTTTTTCAACGTCGCAAGACAATAAAATCTTTACACATTTAAGGCATGTCGGCTCCTTTCTTTCTTACTTCCACTTTACCATGGATCTCTTATGTTGTCCCTTGAGAGTCTTTGAATTGAATCATCCTTCAAGATCATCACTTAACGCAAGGAATTAGTTTTTTCAAGCACACTACAGTTTTTTAACTAAAAATGCTATTGAAATCCCCATCAGTTTTTAAATTTTTCGAAAATTTATCAAAATGATAAATATTTGTAATATGTGTCTTCCTTTGTTGACTAAGCTCTCCAACAGAATACAAAGCTTGCACTTTATCTGTTTGGTTTGCTTGAAACAAGGAGACACAATGCCTTGCGGATACCTGTGATGGTTTCAATGATTCAACAGACTTCTCCGTTAGTGAAATGAGCAAGCAACGAAAGAAGTTAGCTTTGCCATGATTTCAATTAGTTTTTAAGCTACAATAAAGCTCTCTCTCTTTTTAAAAATATGCACTAGTAAGAATAGTGTCAAATATAATAATAAATCTACATATTTAATATGAATGCATATTTATAAATTCAAACAACATCAAATACAAAATGCATTTCATATGGAAGGGGGATTAGTTTCTGAATTAGCATGGGTATGCTTTCAGAAATTAATGTTTGTTAAATCTAAGAGGATTATTGAAATCAGTCTAAAAGTTATTTATTTTTTCCCTTTTATTTGGGTTAGTTAACGATTTGTTAAGTTTCTTTTGAAAATTAATTATCGTTGGGAAGGGTGATTTAAAGAGAATTGTTAATTTGAATTTGTATTTTTTAATTGAAATACAAGGCAAAATATTTGATTTAATGTTGGGGATAAAGGAGAACAATAATAAAAAAATAATAACTTGAATAGGAAAACTCTCAGTCAAAACTACAACAAAATTTCATTTATTTCTCAATGATAAGCCAAGAATTTCTTAAATTTACTTCAAATATTGCAACCTTACATAGTTGAGAATCAACCAACCACATATTCAGATATAATTTGTAATCTACAAAAGCGGTCCTTTTTCAAACAGCCTGTAAAGATCTATGAAATTGCTTCGTAACTTTGCTTTTTGTGATCCTTAATAAATCACCTTTCTTGATTTTCATTAAATTTTCAAAATATTTGTTACAAAAAATCTCTTTCTTTGATTTCTAAAGAAAATTACATTGAACTTATTCTCAAGCATAGATAAAATTTAGGAAAAGAAAGACTATTGATCATTACAAATTCCTTCAAATAAGTTAAACTTTCAGGCATTCAAAATCATTTCTCTGTTGTTTCTCTCCATTTTGATAAAGTAGGTATTTAATAAATAGAATCATATCCCTTAAAAAATTCTCTCTCGTCTTTAGCTACTTTGTTTTTGGAAAACAACGCAAATAAAAAATAGTTTGCCTCTAAAAGATATGGAGGTTTTAGTATTGTTTTTCCACAAGACACAATTAAGATAACTAAAATAGAGGCAGAATGAAAAGGTCTTTAAAATAATAAGCATTGTCATTAAAAGCGACATAGTTTGTAGTCCCAAACTTAAAAATGAATGAAGGTTTGTCTGTGTTAATGATAAGAAAGTTTATATTTACATAATAATATTTTGGCATTGTTTAATATTTCCTAAGAGTGTAGAAGTATTAGCTTTATTTTATTTTATGAAAAGTTTGTGCTCTGTCTGATTTTTACCTGTGAGACCAAATTCCAGACATCATTAAACCAAAATCAAAAATATCCTATTATTTACCTTCATTCTTCATTCATTTCTTGATTAATTTGGAATTGTCAGTACCGCAATTCATTGTGTTAAAACTAATAAGTTAATCAGAAATTATAAATCTGCAGTCTACCCAATTTGATCTATTCCTATGGATTCACTGCAGCTAAACGACTAAACTGCATCTGTTACTAATGCCATAAAGAAAGACTAAGTGCTAAACAGAAAATGTAAGTAGCATCCGTTGTTTTCTCTTGAATTTCTCTACCTCAAAGGAGACACAGACAACATGTTTATTTGCTCCAAATGCGTCAAATCATAAGGTTTATCTAGTCTAGATCTCTAGAGTCTTAAAGAAATCGTATCAGCTGATAAAACCACTGTTCTTAGTGCATTTCCTCCTGTCAAAGAAAAAGATATTCTCTTTTAATTTAGCTTAATGGATCCAACTAAAGGATTTGAATATATCGAGAGCATTTTCAATAAATTTAAAGAGAATATACAGGCTGCCTTAGATTAAGACTAAAAGAAGGTTAAAATATAATATATTAAATACTCCTAAGGACATATCAAAGCTGTAGAAGAGTATTAGAAAATAGCAGAAATAGATAAGCTACAACAGTGGATTAGCTCTCAAAATGAGCAAGATCAGTATAACCTAGAGGAATTCTTAAGAGATAAACAGAAGGAAACTGAGGAGAGCTCTAAAGCATTGAGTAGTCTATTGAATTCAACATACTAAAGCATTGGAAAGTTACAGTTTATTGAACCATCCAAAATCCTAGAAGAAATAGTTGAAAAACTGCATCAGATAGATTTCATCGAAGAATCCTTGCCAATGCTAAGCCAAGCCAGCTTGCTTAAATCGACTCTTCTAGATTCTCCACTGTTAGAAACACGATCAGACACTGCAAGTAACATTCTAGAAGTAACACATACTGCCCTTGCTAGAACGTGGAACTAAATATTTCTGGATCCGATCTTAGATCCCTTGAAGAAATATGTGATTCACATTGAGCTGGAGTCCAAGAATACCTAGTTTACCAATGAATTCTTCTTCGGTATCGTTCCAGATTCAACCAAAGATACTAAATAAGCATTTTCCTCGAATATGTGTTATTACAACAGCAATAGGTAGCAAGGTATCACTAAGCAAATCAAGGGATCAATGTGGACAAGAATGGCAGAAGGCGTCAATCGGTTTGAAGTGAGAATTAACTTGAATTCCAGATACCTAAGTGTTGGCAGCTTTCCAGATTACTCTTCTGTTGTAGAGCTTGATGATCCAAATAAAATAAACCCGCAAGTCGCTTACAGATTATTCTTAGCGTTGCTATTTCCTTTAGACACTATACGAATCACGAAGCTAGATACTGTATTGCAATTCAATAATAAGTTTGCATGAAAAGAAGAATAAATGTGCAAAATGAAAGGATAGGCTTGTTTAATTGTTAAATTAATACTTTCACTGAGTCAATATTTTCATGCTCAGGCTGCGATTACAAATATAAATATCTTAAATACTCTCTTTGAAACAATTCACCACTCATACATTTACAAGTATTCATACTAATTACAACAGCTTGAGAATCATATTCTTCATTGAAAACAATAAAACAATACCCGTCACAAATACTTGCAGGGAGTAGATTTATCTTCCTTATGTTTACATATGCGAAATTCCAAAAACATTAAAAAGAACTGTTTTATTTTAAAGATAATTTTTGAAAAATTCAGAATATAAATAATGATCTACAAGAATAATCAACACACAAGTAATTAGGTTGATTATAATTAACTTGAAATGAGTAGTTAGTTACACATGAGTTGGATGGATCTATTCCTTCATTGAATAACAACTCATTCCTTTCTTCTTTTTTGCTTAACCTTATCGATATCTTTTGAACTGGTATTTTCTTTATTTTTGAAGAGCTTAAAATGGTTATGAATTAAAACTTAATTTTTGAATGCCAGAAACACTTTTGTTCCAAGTTCGTGGTGCAATCCTTGCTATAAAAACAGCTCTGCATGCGGAATAACTTTCTCAATTTGCTTTCGGGAATACTTCACAGTCAGCTCTTAGCAATTCTGTAGATTTTATGATAAAAATATAATCTTGTCTTCCAAGCTGTTAAAGAACACAGACAGCAATGTCAGAGGAGTCAAAGTAAGCACTCTCCTTATTAGCAACACGATTTCAGATCTGCAATCTTGTTAATCTTCTCTGTGCTCTTAGTTTGGATATAACTGCTTTGTGTTGTTGTTGTTTGAAGAGTTTAAATGACTGAGACCACTGCCATTAGTCTTGAGATTATCTTTAAAGGACAAATCTTTCTAAATGATACTATTCTCAATGATCTTATAATTTCTTGATGCTATCTAAGTATTGCTTTATTTGTTGTCTCCTGCAGTTTTAAGTGCGCCTAAAGTTGAGAATATCTTTCTAAACTAGCCTTGTTGAATGCTAGAATGTCTATTGCTGTTGACCATAAGATGATGTTTATGAGTACTTTCAGTTTGCATTGATTATAGAATCTTTGAGATATTAGTTTATTCTGAGAGCGAATGCACAAATAAAGATGGGTTTCTAGCTGTTGTAGCAGTAGTAGTAATCAGTTAACTTGGCCTTGAAATATAAAGTTAAAGTTGATGCTGTTGCTTCGTTTTAAGGGGAGATATTATTTCAAGTGTGAAATCTTAGTTAGTCTTGTGCAATGGGGAGTTTGGTGTAGATTAGGGGTATTTGAATTGAGATTAGTAGTTATGTTAGCTGTATTGATAATTAGAGTGTTTTTGAGTAGAATTGCTGTTCAGAGAAAGATTGGAGTAAACAGCAGATGGAATTCCTACTGCTGAGGGATTACTACTACTCATTGAACTGGTAGTCTTAGTAGTATTCTTATTAGCATTGTCAAAGAGATTGGTAGGAGTTGATAACAGGGCAGTTTTTTTAGTGGCATTGATATGAACTAACTAATTAGATATGAATTCAATGATTCGTTTCAACGACGATCCCGAAAGATAAAGTTAATTCAATTTTTCTTCTGGTAACATATTAATTTGTGTTTCTTCTTGATTGAGTTTTGAATCGATCCTAGCTCGTTAAGAAATAGAATTAGCTTATGGTTGGAGTTCTAATGGGTTATTTGAGTAGTATGTAAAAATGCAATGCTGCAGATTGATCTTTTCATTGTGCTGCTACTGAGAATTCTACGCAAATAATGGGGATTAGTTACCTTGTCTCGAGAAACTGTTTAATTTGAACAACACAGTGTATTGATTGCTCTAGGAATATGTAATGTAATTCGGAGACGGTCTATTGATTCGGACACTCTTTTTATCTGATGACTTACGTACTCTTTCAAGGAACACTTCTACCAGCATGCCTCCTCCTTGTTAGGCAATTCCAATCACTTTCTCGAAAATCATCTCATGCAGAATGCTCTCATAGCCTCCTAATTGCAAGATCTACCAGCCTTATTAATTCACACGGAACTTAACTTTGTCTTTGATTTCGTTCCAATAACTGTATTGTTAAAACGAGTCCTTCATGCTGATCATAGATATTCTCTTTTAGCGTGGTTGTCGTTGATGTTGATGAACTACTAACTCATCTTTGAGAAATTAGCTCTGGAATGACTCTAAAGGAGGAGATTTAGTGTTAATATACGAATGTGGACTTGTAGGGGTAGCTAAGAACCTAGAGGATTACAGTGAAGAAGAATCAGTGGACTATGAGAACACTGATAGATCGTGTTAGCTGATGTGCGTTGCATATGTCCGAGAAGATTAAGGAAAGTAGACTTGCAGCAAAAAGAAATTCAAATATTTGAAGGATTTGATGACAAACACACAATATTCTCCTT
>Ga0302271_10000363_pt1 | contig 43560 bp, 24 predicted proteins | sample III_Bog_N1_1_FD_198767 | JGI IMG/M metagenome (GOLD analysis project Ga0302271, IMG submission 198767) | Peat permafrost microbial communities from Stordalen Mire near Abisko, Sweden - III_Bog_N1_1 | ecosystem: Environmental > Terrestrial > Soil > Wetlands > Peat | place: Sweden: Abisko...
CCCACCCCAACCCCAACCCCAACCCCAACCCCAACCCCAACCCCAACCCCAACCCCAACCCCAACCCCAACCCCAACCCCAACCCCTAGCATAAATAGTAAATGATATCCTCTAAATAAATATGCTTTGCTATCTGAGCTCTTTTTGGTTTAAATTAAATTTTAAAATCCTTTTTTTCTCATTCATTGTGCTTATTATTCTTTAGATGTCATGAATGTTTTAAGAGAGATAATTTCTTTTCATTTCATTTAATTGTCATTAACTATTCTGATATCCATGATAATTTTAATTTCCCTTAATTTTAAAATAAAAAAAAACAGATTCTTTTTGTTAATTTTTCCCTATCAAAAAGTATACTACAAATAGCTCAACCAAAATATACCTTTTTAACCAGAATATTTCTCTCAAATCTCTTTTTTTTTCTTTCTCACTCATTTTAAAATAGTTTCTCATCGATCTACTACTGCCGTTACAGCTCTAACTTTTAGAGGAATTCCTGATACATCGGGTTTTATCGCTTCTTTTCATAAGGGTGAACTTGCTGCTAGGTTTCTCCTTCTTTTTTTTCATCATTTTCATCTGTCTCTAGTTGCTTTTCTGTAGAACCTATCGATTCTTGCTTCAATGCGAATTCCTTAGAATTAACCTTATCTTCAGGTTCCTCATTCTACTTCTCTTCATTGTGACTACTTCCATTTATATCTTTATTATTAGGATCATCTCCTTTTTATGTTTTATCATACCCAAACGGAGTACTCTATGATTAACCATTAAAATCTGGAAGTTCTCCTTGTCCTTCTTCATCATTTTCTTCTTGTTGTTGTATTTCCTCAATGATATTTATGTCATCATTGTAGGGCTACTCATCTTCTTCTGAGTAATTCATGTTCAAATCTTGTTCTTTATCTACTTAGGTTCTACCTTGATTACCTTCAATCTTATTCATTTCATGTAATTCTTCTTTAGCATTCTAATAATCACCCTTACGATTGTTCCTGCTATTATTCTCATCTGGCACATCACTTTTAGAGCATTTCGAAATGTTATTCGCATTGCCATTATTGCTGCTACTTTCTTCTTTTCTATTGCTTTAATTTGCAATCTAACTCTTGATGGTTTCTTGAAGTAGTGTGCTAAGTATATGCTCTTATTTAACACTCTTCAAACTCAAATTGTTCATGCAATTACCTCCTTGCATTCCTTGATCTCCTCGATCCTTCGGCAGCTAATATTTCAACACTAATTCTCTTTGAATCTTTCCATTTGGCTATTTTTTAAGGAAATCTTCAGTTTATTCTTCGATGAACGATCTAAGGTATCCCATGCGTTAGTCGAGATGCGCATCGAAGTCAAAACCGAAGAACTCCGCTGTTCTGAATTCCAAGAAATAATAATCTAGAGTTTTCTTCGAAACACCCATTTTCGCTGCGATCTCTGATAAATCAACACCAATTTTGCTTTCCTATTATCCCTTCCTCCATTAGGTGACTAAATCTATACCTTCAAAGATAGTTCTTTCGTGGCTTCTTTTCGCGGAGCTATGTCTTCGACGTTTTTAGTTTTTAATCTGAGTTTCGCTGTTGCTAGCACTAGTACTCTAAATATTATTATTTTTGCTTCCACTAAGACTGCTGCTAGCAAGGCTACTTTTAGGCTATTTCCCAATGGATTTCTTAATAATCTCCACGTTTTACATGATATTCTGCTAGTCTTCTTCATCTTCTTCACTTGGATCTTTATCATCTTCTTCCATATGCTACGATAAGTTTCCAAGAATCTAAGTATCTCTCTGCTCACAAGAAGACTACTTAACAGCAATCTATTGATGCTTGACTTTCAGCTGGAATCCTCTACCAATCATCTATGGCTCCACTGCAAATGTCCTATTCATCTCGTCTGGAAACAACCCTAACGACACGTCCATATTTTCCTATTCCACAAAAACCAGCTGATTTTGCAAAAAAGCCTAAACACTCAAGGAACTCTTAAGTAGGTCATACACGCAGACTCTGCCTTCTTTATCAAGATTACAGGAAAGCGATGGAAACAAACATTTTCTACAACTTAAACCATCCTCAAAAACTAACTAAATCCCGACTTAGTCTAGCTTATCGTTACTAGCGTTTTATGGATGTTTTAGCATATTTCGAATAGAGGATGCAAGAGATATGAATATGTGATAAGTGATCAAGTATATTAGATTATTATTTGTCAATTATTGGGAGATAGACAATTATTAAAAATATTGATTAAATTATGTGATTAGGAGGAAAAGAATACATTAAAGATCTTCTTCAAAAATCGCTTTTTCTTTTGATTTATCCCTGAGCAATCACATTATTGAAAAGAAACATTGCTTTAATTGATTTTGTTTTGACTGAGTGGAAACTAAAAGGTAAATTATTATGTTGAATTTTATTAAAAGAAAGATTTAATAAAAAAAGGGATTAGTTTTGAGCTAAATATTAAGGAAAGTTAGCATAATACATTAAACATAACGCATATGTTTGATAATTATGATAAAGATCTTTACTGATAAACTTATCAGATCCATACAAAGGAATATCTATTTCATTCTTCATCTTCTGCTTGTTTTGTTTGAAAGCTGTCAGTTGGCTTTGCTGACTGTGAGGCTAACAATTTCTAGGGCTGGAGAAAATCGGCTGCCACTGAACATAGCGTAGATGCAGCAGCGAAATTGGCATTTTCATTGGGATTCCCACTTGCTGCTGAACTCAGTAATTTCATGAAACTTATGATATCTTCCATCGAACTTGGTGTTACTTTTGGCTGAGATCCGACTAGCTAAGGGATCTGTGAATTGGGTTGTTGTGGTGGCTATTATTATGGTTGTAGCAAGGGTTACTTCTATTTGGTTGCCTAATCACTACCTGTTTATGTCAGAGTAGTTCTTTGTGCCTACTAAGTGAGGAGTTCTAAGAAAAGCATCGTTTTATCAACATTAGACCCAACAGTGTTTGAAAGATCCATCTATGTCATAGCCTAAGGCTATTACTTCAAATTCCCAAGAAGTTAATTCTTTTTTCTTTGAAACTAAGGCAGCATCTGTGATGTATTATTTTCATTATTCCTTGGATATTTCACACTATTTTAGACTTGATCTTCCTGTAATCTGTATCTGAATTGCAGATTCCTTGTGATTTTAAAATTTTGATTATCATTTTCATGCAATTTCTTGCTTTCCTCAATGAACTTCCGCAACACACCCATTTTGCAATCCAGATGCGAATCGAAATCAAACCCGAAGAACTCCGCAGTGCGCAGCTCTTAAAAATAATAATCCAGCACTTTCTTGGAAATATTCAATTCATCAGCAACTTCCTAAAGCCCGCGAGCTTGATGCTGCTAGCGGTACTTATCTTATAAATCACGCCATTAGGTCACCATCTGAATCGCTTCACGGATTGTACGCTCTTTATTACGAGATTGACGACTACTGCCGGAGTTATTTCCGCCTAGGTTTGTGCTACTGCTGGAGTGTATTAGTGGTTAACCAATTTGCTGTTGTTGCTGTTACAATAAACCTACTGAAGTATTGCTATTATGAATATTATTACTTTTACTTTACCTACCACTACTGAGTGCCATCATTTCTGGTTTTAAAATGGTACTACTCTATCCTGGGTTACTAAATAACATTTTTGCTTAAAACTCTCCTCCAATACAAGGAGCAAAGTTTGAATTTTGCAGTAATCTCAAGGCACTGTAATTATTAAGGTTCCTGCTAATATTTGAGCTTGGTATGATAGAATCATTAATAAATTATTTCTGTTACGTTTCAGCTGAAATATTATTCTATGAAGCTGATTTTTCACCACTAGTTCCATTGTCCTTGTCCTATTGGTTATTGGCAGGAATAACGGATGCTGATACACTACGGACCTCGCTATTACTAGCTGCAATTACTGGACTAGAATTTTCTAAATTGTTCAAGAGAAACGAAGACAGAGGGTTATAAGCTTGAAAACTTGAGTTAGAGTTTCGAAATAGCAACGGTTTATTGGTAGAAGTTGCTGAAGAATTTGTCTTTCCAGACTAGAGAGGTAGTTCTTAGATCATGGCTGGAGCGGATTGTTACTTTTTCATCTTCATAGGACTCAATCCTTCCAAGATGCTACTACTATCTTCTTCAGCAATCCCATCATATTCATCTTATTAAAGAGTGCCTTTCTCGTCTCTATTCAAGCCTAAAGACAATTACTAATTTTATTCTTCCTATTTTACATTGAAACTTGTGTGCTTTCTTTTCCCATTGATAGACTAAAAAGTCGGCTAGCTTGACAATTTCGGCATGTCTTCGTGGGACAAGCTGGTAGCTTCTCTAGCTTCTTCTTGTTTGCATTGTGGTGCATCTTCAGATGAAGGAGAATCCAACGTTCTTTCAGAGAGATTCTCCTCTTTTACATTATTACAAATGTTCTCCTCCTCCTACTCCTCTTCCTCCTCAGGGTTGTCTTTTTTTCTAGGACTTTCGAGTATTTCTTATTTCGTCAGAATTTCTATGTTCATAGTGTTACAATTAGTTCCATTTTGAGTTTCTTAATTAGAGTATTCCTGTTGATTATTTGGCAACTCTACTGAGCTATCACCTTCTTCTTCTCCTCCTTCATCTACTAAACTACTATTCCTGTTACTTTTATTTTACTTCTACTCTTACTATGTTTCTTCTCCTTAACTTCCATGTTTATTAATATTGTCCACAATAATCTTAGTTTCCTCTTTTTCCTTTCTCTCGTCTTATTTATCTTTGCCTCTTTAGCTTGGTATCCTTTCGAATTTCCAAACCAACTGCTTATCTTTCATCTACTTGTCTGAGACTCTCATAATCTACTAATTTAACTGTTCAGAAGGATAGAATCCAAGCATCAAATCAACATCGGAATCTCCATCAGGCTAGAAGATCATGCAGCTTGACAAGAAAATATGCAAAGTATTGTTGGATTTGATGAACGCACTCACTGAAAAGGAATCTAATTTATCTTCAAGCATTCGTATCTTTAAATCTCTGAACTAGCATCTCCGGCCGGTGACACGATCCTCACATATCAAGTTCACAAAATTCAAGCCACACTCTGCCTCAGTTTTTGTGCTCATAAAAATGTTAAAGTATAACCTTTGCAGAGATCTCACTCAGTCAGTCTGTGTTTTGCAAAAAGACTTGGAATTAACAACTAAAATAACCCCCTTTTTTGAATAATTTTTGGTTGTTTCTTTTTTTGACTTGATCTTTTTTATTCAGGTTAATCCTAAATTTATTGATCTCCCAAGCATTTGATAATATTACCCTCCGCATAATCTCTCTTTCTGTGCCTTCCGAATCCATCCCCTCATCATTTTTGATGTGATTTTTGATCCTTTATGTAATTTATCCAAGTAAGTATCTTTCATTGTTTTATTCATATTTTTTTTAATTTTGAAGAGTTAGTTAGAATGGGCGTTACAAAAAAGCAACATTCGGCGCTGCCAGAGGAAGAAGAATAAGATTAGCTGATCAATTAAACAGTATGAAAAGTCATTAGAGATATAGTATGAGAGAGAGAGAGAGTTATTTTGATTAATTTTTGTTAGTAAATTATCTTCATATCCACAGAATCAATTTATTTTTTTGTTTTATCTTTACATTAATCATCGAATATTTGACCTCTTTTTGATCCCTGATGAAGATTAATTACTTGTTCAGCAGATTTCTGAGATGAATAGATTTAGATTTGTCTCTTGTCCCTCCCTCCCTCCCCAGTTTCTTAACAATTAATAAAAAATTCAATAATTTTTCTCATGATAATTTGAATTAAGGCAGAAGTAAAGAAAGGCTGAAAGAGGATCAAATAAGTATTTCTATTAACCAAGATAATCTCGCAAATTTCAAAAACTCTTTGCATTTCAATATAATAACAAAACATCATAAACTCTCCCTTTTCTACTCTCACAAAAGATTTTTTTAAAATTTCATTTTCTTTGTGTTTTAAATCATCCCTGAAAGGAACAATCTGAGTCTTACTCATGATATTGTCTATCAATCAAACAAATTCTGAAAGAGTTCGCTGCTAGTACCCTTTAACTTCATCTTTTTCAGAGATTCTGGGAAGATATCGCTAAGTTATCAGAAAGTAAACTCCCTGGCTATGGCTATCACACAAGGCCTCCTCTTTTATTGGTATGCCTAGAGGGATGTTGATGTAGTTGTATCTCAACAATGATGTTGAATATGTGGCTTCCTGTTTACTGAAAAGCGAGAATGTGAGACTGCTTTTGTCTGATCTGTACGTAGGCAGCTTATTTGACTTGAAGATAAATTTTCCCGTTGAGGAATTGGAGGTTATTGATAATGATTACATATTTTAAGATTAAGATGAACTGGTGGTAAGAGCAGTGAAATTTTCTAAATATTTAGAATACATCTAACTTCATTCTTTCTTTAGATAACTGCCTCGATTGGGATTGATTTCTTTGACTGACTGCTTGTGGTATTCTTTAGTTTTTCAACCAATGTCATCATGATTTGTTTTTTTTTGGATAGATCTTTCCTTCATTTCAAGGACTGTAGCGTTGAGTTTAGTGTGGTTACCTGGCTTCAAAGTTCTGATAGACTGTGGGAATCTGTAGTTTATGAAACGTGCATATCTTAGCCATATTCAAACTGTAGTTATCGATCCTGATAATTGAGCTTGCAACAAAGAAATCTACAGAATATTTTGTTGCTGGTTGATAAGCAAATTCTCACAGCTATCACTTTACTCACCTGAGTTCATTGTGCGGATGTGAGAGAGCTATTAGCTAGCTGGCAAGAACAAATAGCAAATGAACTCTGCTTCCAATTCACGCCATTATTATTGAAGCTATCTGAGTAACATTTTCGAAAGTAGTTGTATTCATTATCGGTGACTCTTAAATATGCCTTTACCCTCTAATACCAAGCTACCCCTCATTTTCTTTCCTTTCTCTTCTAGTTTCTGGAAAATCCTTTGAGATCTTAGGAAATTCTATGAGTTGCTTCATTTTCAGAGCTAAAATTGTGTATGTCGGAAACAAATTCTGGGTATTTCAAGAACAACAAAAAAAAAAAACATTTAAGTGCAGAAAAAACAAGATTTCATCAAGGAATTCTTCCTAGAAAGAATTCAAACAACAAGAGTAAGCTTAGAAAAACCAGTTTATATAATAAAGAGAAAATGAATTAGTGATACACTGCTAGAAGTCAAAAAGATAGCTTTAGGAAAAGATAAATGAAATGAGCCTTTAAAACATAAATATTTTGATGCAAATCAAGGATAAATGTTTGTTTTTGTTGGAAAATTTCAAAAATCCAGAATAAAGAAAAATCAATAAAATACACTTTATTTTCATATCATTGTTTAGTTTTTATTATTTGTTTCTCATACCTCTGCCATTTTTGAAATTTTATCCAATAAATCTTCCTGTATTTTGAGATCGACACATTCTGAATTCTTGCTAATTATTAACAAAAATAGATTCTTTTCTTATTATTCAATTCTTTTTATGAAATTATATTTCTCTCTCTTTTTCTCTCCCATTTCTATTTAATATTATTTCTATCTCTCTGATTTATATTTAATTACATTGCGTTTGTTATCTGATTACCCTCTTTTTACAAGATTAATATTTCTTATTCTTTTCTGGATTTTATCATAAGCCTCTTCAGAAACAAAACCAACTTTTTTGATTTTTGTTTGGATTTTTAAGATTAAAAATCTGTTTGGATTCCGATTTCTTTAAGGATATGAACTTTTAGATTAAAACAACTACAAATATTTTAGAGTTAATTAAGAGTTATTAGGCTTTTTACTTAAATACAGAAAGAAAATGAGCGATCTGATGAGCTAATCCACATAATTATGTCAGGGAAACTCTGCAATCACAGTTTAAACTTCTCAAGAAAATAGACTTCAAGAGCATACCATCCTCGACCTACATGATTCAGAGCGTTGCTAACAATTATTATTATTATTACATCATAAGCTACATTCCTTTGGGGATAATATTAATCTCCAAAGCTTAGTGATACATCTTAGGTCTAAGTCACTAGAAGACAGAGAAGCTAAATATCTTTTATTACCTCTTGCTAAGCTGATTAATCTCTCAAGCTTACAGCTTAAACTTGGAAATAACTAGCTTATGAACTTAAACGGATAATAGTTTTTATCTCCCCTTGCTTCTCTCCTCAACCTCTAGAACTTAAAAATCAATCTGAAAAATAACTAAATAGGAGCTACTGGAGCTTCATCTCTATTATCTCCCCTTGCAAATCTTATAAACCTGCAAAGCTTTTCCTTGAATTTAAAGAAAAACTCAATAACCGATGAAGGTACGAAATCTCTTTTATCACCCCTTGTTAAACTCCTTAACTTATAAAGTATTTCCCTTAATTTAGATAATAATTCAATCGGAACTATAGGAGCATCATCTCTCTTATGTCCTCTCGCTAACCTTATTAATATATCAAGCATACTAGTCAATCTAAGACATAATTTGATTGAAAACAAAGAAGCTCTATCTCTTTTATCTCCCCTTTCAAATCTCATTAGCATGTAAAGTGTATCCCTGAATTTAAGTAATAATTACATAGGAGACATTGCTATATAATCTCTTTTATCTCCTCTAGATAATCTCCTTAATCTATCAAGCATTTCCCTCGATTTACATATGAATGTGATAGGAGAAGTAGGTGCCTAATCTCTTTTATCTCCTCTAGCCAATCTAGCCAACCTTTAACATCTAGCAATTTAACTAAGGAATAACAAACTTGGAACAATTGGAGCTTAAAATCTTCTAGCTCCACTTGAAAAACTGCTTAATTTATCAAACATATCCCTTAACTTAGGGTTTAACGAAATTGGAGATCTAGGTACTTAATTACTTTTATAACCTCTAACCAATCTCATTAGCTTATCAAGCATTTCCCTCAATTTACATTCTAATTCTATTGGAGATTTAGGTGCATAGTCTCTTCTATCTCCTCTTGCCAATCTGATCAATCTCTAAAGCCTAACACTCAATTTAGACAACAATTTACTGGGAGAAATTGGAGCTTAACGTCTTCTATCTCCAATTATCAATATTAGTAACCTCTCAAGCATATCACTTAATCTTATTACTAATAAAATTGGAGACGTAGGGATTTTATCTCTATTTTGCTCCCTCTCCAATATTCTCCAGTTAACAAATCTATCTCTTAAACTTGGCTACAACTCTACTTTTAGAAATGCAGAACACATTTTTAAGCAATACTTAAAACATGTGAAAGATATTACATTTCTTCGACTCAGCATATTTAAAACCCCTTTTTTTTGAGGTCCCTTTCCTTGTTTTCTCTCACCAAATATTGAAAAATATTCACAATTCAACTTCCCTGATAAAAATACAAATACAAAAAAAAATCAAATGAATGATATTCATGCCTTTTCTTCTTTCTTCTTTTTACAATTATTTTCTGGGAGAACCAAAAATTCTTTTATCTAATATTTTCAATATAAAATGACTTCACAAAAATACCGTAGGCAAAAATGATTTACAATTGAAAAATATTTTTACTAAAATAAATCAATTTCTTCTTTTCTCTTTTTAATTCTTATTCTTCATTGAATTCTCTTCATGACCCAGCTCTTGCTTTTGCAATAAAATTTTAGCATCAACTTAACTATTGAATTCAAATTTAAAAAGGATTATTTTGAATAGAAAAGACAAAGATTATGAAAGAATAGTGGATAATATTAATTATCTTAATTTCTGAATTTTTAATATAAAGCCAAGCATCTTCAGAAACAAAACCAACTTTTTTGATATTTGTTTGATTTTGAACGATTAAAAAACCTGTTTGTATTCAGATTTCTTTAACGAAAGGAACTTTTAAATTAAAACAACTACAAATATTTTAATATAAATTAGGAGTTATTCAGCTTTTTATTTAGATACAGAAAGCAAATGAGCGATCTGACGGACCAATCCATACAGTTATGTCAGGGAAACTCTGCAACCACAGTTTAAACTTCTCAAGAAAATGGTCTTCTAGAGCATGCCAACCTCAACCTACATGATTCAGAGCGTTGCTTATAATTTTTATAATCATTGCATAAGTTATCTTTCTTTGGGGATTACATCAATCTTCAAAGCTTAGTGTTACATATTAGAGATAAGTCACTAGGAGACGGAGAAGCTAAATATCTTTTATTACCTCTTGTTAATCTGATTAATCTATCAAGTCTACAGCTTAAACTGGGATATAACTTGCTTACGAACTTAACCGGATAGTCTTTTTTATTTCCCCTTTCTTCTCTCATCAACCTAAAGAGCTTAAAAATAAATATGAAGGATAACTAAATAGGATCCTCTGGAGCTTCATCTCTATTATCTCCCCTTGCAAATCTTATAAATCTGCAAAGCCTTTCCTTGAATCTAAATAACAACTCAATAATAGATGAAGGTGCGAAATCTCTTTTATCACCCCTTATTAAACTCCTCAACTTATAAAGTATATCCCTTAATCTTGAAAGCAATTCAATCGGAATTATTGGAGCATCATCTCTCTTATGTCCTCTCGCTAATCTTATTAATATATCAAACATAGCAGTCAATCTAAGAGATAATTTAATTGAAAACATAAAAACTCAATCTCTTTTATTTCCCCTTACAAATCTCATCAATATGTAAAGCCTATCCCTGAATTTAAGTAACAATTGCCTCGGAGATATTTGCATATAATCTCTTTTATCTCCTCTAGCTGATCTCCTTAATCTATCAAGCATTTCCCTCGATTTATGTAGGAATGCGATTGGAGAAATAGGTGCGTAATATCTTTTATCTCCTCTAGTCAATCTTACCAATCTTTAACATCTAACAATTTTACTAAGGAATAACTAACTGGGAGTAATTGGAGCTTAAAATCTTCTAGCTCCCCTTGAAAAACTAGTTAACTTATCAAGCATATCACTTAGCTTAGGGTTTAACAAAATTGGAGATCTAGGTGCTTTGTCACTTTTACGTCCTCTAACCAATCTCATTAGCTTATCAAGTATTTCCCTGGATTTAAATCTCAATTTTATCGGAGATCTAAGTGCACAGTCTCTTCTATCTCCTCTTATCAATCTGATCAATCTCTAAAACCTAACACTCAATCTAAATAACAACTTACTGGGAGATATAGGAGCTTACAATCTTCTCGCTCCAGTTACCAATAGTATTAATCTCTCAAGAATATCCCTTGATCTTTCTATGAACGAAATTGGAGACACAGGTGTTTTAACTCTTTTTTCCTCTCTCTCCAATATTCCCAAATTATCAAGTCTATCTCTTAAACTTAGCTACAACTCAACTTTTAAAAATGCAGAACATATTTTTAAGCAAAACTTAAAACAGGTTAAAGATATTACATTTTCTGGTTGATTTTATTGCATTAATTCCTCAACTCTTCATATTTAACATATATCTTGTTGGATTTCCCTTTCCCTAATTTATCTCACCAAATATTTAAAAATATTCACAATTCTATTTTATTTTTAGTAAAATCATGATGATTATTTCAATCTTGTTTGCTTAAAATTTAAACGTCCATAGTTGCTACTCGAGAATTGAGGATGAAAAAAGTTAAATTTCGAATAATAGTTTTTATTCTTATTATTCAATTCTTGATATGAAATTTAATAATTCTCTCTTCTCTCTCCCATTACTATTAAATATTATTACTCTCTCTCTTCGATTTATATTTAATCACTTTGCGTTATCTGATCACCCTCTTTTTCCAATGTTAATATTCTTATTTTTTCTGGATTTGTAACATAAGCATAATCAGAAACAAAACACAGCTTTTTTGTTTTTTCTAAGATTAAAAAATCTGTTTGAATTCAGATTTCTTTAAAGATAGGAACTTTTAGATTAAAACAACTACTAATATTTTAGAATTAATTAAAAGTTATTCAGCTTTTTACTTAAATACAAAAAGCAAATGAGCGATCTGAAGATACAATCCACATAATTGTGTCAGGGAAACTCTGCAACCACAGTTTAAACTTCTCAAGAAAATGGTTTTCAAGAGCATACTAACCTCAACCTAGATGATTCAGAGAGGGGCTTATAATTTTTGGAATCATTGCATAAGCTATCTTCTTTTGGGGAGTATATCAATCTTCAAAGCTTAGTGCTACATCTTAGGTCTAAGTCACTAGGAGACGGAGAAGCTAAATATCTTTTATTACCTCTCGCTAATCTGATTAATCTATCAAGCTTAAAGCTTAAACTTGGAAATAACTTACTTATGAACTTAAATGGATAATCTTTTTTATCTCCCCTTGCTTCTCTCCTCAGCCTCTAGAATTTAAAAATCAATTTGAAGAATAATTAAATAGGATCCTCTGAAGCTTCATCTCTATTATCTCCCCTTGCCGATCTTAAATATCTGCAAAGCCTTTCCTTGAATCTAAAGAAAAATTATCTAGATGATGAAGGTGCGAAATCTCTTTTATCACCCCTTGTTAAACTCCTCAACTTATAAAGTATTTCCCTTAATCTAGAAAGCAATTAAATCGAAAATATCGGAGCATCATCTCTCTTATGTCCTCTTGCTAATCATATTAATATTTCAAGCATAGCAGTCAATCTAAGACACAATTTAATAGGAAACAACGAAGCTCTATCTCTTTTATCTCCCCTTACAAATCTCATTAATATGTAAAGTCTTTCCTTGAATTTAGGTATCAATCGCATCGGAGACATTAGTATTTAAACTCTTTTATCTCCTCTAGCTAATCTCCTTAATCTTTCAAGCGTTTCCCTAGATTTAAGTATGAATGCGATTGGAGAAGTAGGTGCATAATATCTTTTATCTCCACTAACCAATCTAGCCAATCTTTAACATCTAGCTATTTTACTAAGTAATAATTAACTTGGTATAATCGGAGCTTAATATCTTCTAGATCCCCTTGAAAAACTGCTTAAATTATCAAGCATATCTCTTAACTTAAGGTTTAACAAAATTGGAGATCTAGGTGCTTAATCACTTTTATGTCCTCTAGCCAATCTCATTAGCGTATCAAGTATTTCCCTCAATTTACATTCCAATTCTATTGGAGATTTAGGTGCATAGTCTCTTCTATCTCCTCTTGCCAATCTGATCAATCTCTAAAGCCTAACACTCAATCTAGACAACAACTTGCTGGGAGAAATTGGAGCTTCAAATCTTCTAACTCCAGTTACCAATATTGCTAATCTCTCAAGCATATCCCTTGATCTTTTTATCAATAAAATTGGAGACCCAGGTATATAATCTCTTTTTTCCTCCCTCTCCAATATCCCCAAATTATCAAGTCTATCTCTTAAACTTGGCTACAACTCAACTTTTAAAAATGCAGAACATATTTTTAAGCAATACTTAAAACATGTGAAAGATATTACATTTCCTCTACTTGGTATTTTTAAAACCCCTTTTTTTTGAGGTCCCTTTCCCTGTTTCATATCACAAAATATTTAAAAACATTCACAATTAAACTTTCCTGATAATAATATAATAATAAAGTAATCCGTTTCGCCAGTGTGTGTAAGTGCGTGCACACTTTGTATCCAAGAAATCTATGAGATTATCTCAGACTCTACCCAAAGAAGCATATACCATTCAGGGCCAAAATAACATTTAAGTACAGAAAAAACAAGATTTCTTCAAGGAATTCTTCCTTATCAAGATCAAAAACAAAGGTAAGCTTAGAAAAAACCAGTTTACATAATAAAGAGAAAAATGAATTAGAGATACACTGCTAAAAGTCAAAAAGATAACATTTAGAAAAAGATGGAATCGAATAAGCCTTTATAACATAAATTTTTCGATGCTTATTAAGGATGAATCATTTGTTTTAGGAAATTTCCAAAATCTAAAATAAAGAAAAATCTATAAAATATACTTTATTTTGAAATCATTCTTTAGTTTTATTATTTGTTTCTAATACTACTGCCATTTTTTAAAACTTTTTCCAATAAATTCTCCTGTATTTTGAGATCGACACATTCTGAATTCTTGCTAATTATTAACAAAAATAGATTCTTTTCTCAATTCTTGATATGAAATTATATTTCTCTCTCTTTCTCTCCCATTACTATTTAATATTATCTCTCTCTCTCTGATTTAGATTACTATTTAATCGCTTTGCGTTATCTGATTACCCTCTTTTTACAAGATTATTATGCTTATTCTTTTCTGGATTTTTAACATAAGTAAAACATCTTCAGAAACAAAACCAACTTTTTTTATTATTGTTTGGTTTTTTTAAGATTAAAAACCTGTTTGGATTCAGATTTCTATAAGGACAGGAACTTTTTGATTAAAGCAACAACAAATATTTTAGAATTAATTAGACGTTATTCAGCTTTTTACTTCAAAAAAGCAAATGAGTTATCTGATGGGCCAATCCACACAGTTGTATCAGGGAAACTCTGGAACCACAGTTTAAACTTCTCAAGAAAATGATCTTTAAGAGCATACTAGCCTCAACCTATATGATTCAGAGCGTTGCTTATAATTTTTATAATCATTGCATAAGCTATCTTTCTTTGAAGAATATATCAATCTTCAAAGCTTAGTGCTACATCTTAAGAAAAAGTACTTAGGAGAAGGAGAAGCTACCTAACTTTTATTACCTCTTGCTAATCTGATTAATCTTACAAGCCTAAAGCTTAAACTTGGATATAAATTGTCTATGAACTTAAACGGAGAATATTTTTTATCTCCCCTTGCTTCTCTCCTCAATCTATTGAACTTAAAAATCAATCTGAAGAATAACTAAATAGAATCCACTGAAGCTTTATTTTTATTATCTTCCCTTTCCAATCTTATAAATCTGCAAAGCCTTTCCTTGAATCTAAAGAAAAACTCAATAACCGATGAAGGTGCGAAATCTCTTTTATCACCCCTTGTTAATCTCCTCAACTTATAAAGTATATCCCTTAATCTAGAAAGCAATTAAATCGGAAATATTGGAGCATCGTCTCTCTTATGTCCTCTCGCTAATCTTATTAATATTTAAAGCGTAGCCGTCAATCTAAGAAACAATTTGATTGGAAACAAAGAAGCTCTATCTCTTTTATCTCCCCTTTCAAATCTCATTAGCATGTAAAGCCTATCCCTGAATTTAAGCAATAATTGCATCGGAGACATTGCCCTTTAATCTCTTTTATCTCCCCTAATTAATCTCCTTAGTCTATCAAGCATTTCTCTCGATTTAAAAGTGAATGGGATCGGAGATGAAGGTGCATAATCTCTTTTATCTCCTCTAGCCAATCTTGCCAATTTTTAACATCTAGCTATTTAACTTAGTAATAACTAACTGGGAGTAATCGGAGCTTAATATCTTCTAGCTCCTCTTGAAAATTTGCTTAACTTGTCAAGCATATCCCTTAGCTTAGAGCTTAACAACCTTGGAGATCTAGGTGCTTAATTACTTTTATAACCTCTAACCAATCTCATTAGCTCATCAAGTATTTCCCTCGATTTACGTTCCAATTTTATTGGAGATCTAGGTGCATAGTCTCTTCTATCTCCTCTTGCTAATCTGATCAATCTCTAAAACCTAACACTCAATCTAAATAATAACTTACTGGGAGATATTGGAGCTTAAAGCCTTCTAGCTCCAGTTACCAATATGATAAATCTCACAAGCATATCACTTGATCTTGTTATCAACGAAATTGGAGACACAGGTGTTTTATCTCTTTTTTCCTCCCTCTCCGATATCCCCAAGTTATCAAGTTTATCTCTTAGACTTGGAACCCACTTAACTTTTAAAAAAGCAGAACACATTTTTAAGAAATATTTAAAAAAACAAGTGAAAGTTTTTACATTTTCTGGTTGATTGTATTGCACTCATTCCTCAACTCTGCATATTTAACACATCTTTTGTTTGAGCTCCCTTTCCCTGTTTACTCTCACCCAAAAATATTTAAAACATTCCCAATTCTCTATTATTTTTAGTCGAATATCATTATGGTTTATTTCAAGTTTATTTGCTTAAAATTTTAAACTTCCAGTGCTGCTAGAGAATGGAGGATGAGCAAAGTTAAACTTCGAATAATTATTATTGTTAAGGGAGAATAGACAGACAAAAATCAGCTGAAACAAAAACTAATTAAATCAAGATAAAAATTGTTTTCTAAGCAAACACAGACAGTGTTATTAAAAAGAATAATTATTCTCAGTAGCTCTTTCTTCTGAGATGACTAGAACTAAGGCACAACAAAAATCTCTACAAAACTACAAAAATTGTGAACAATAAATAAATAAACATCAAACTAAATTAATTTTGAATTGTCAGACATAAATGAAAAACTATTTCACTAAGAGATAAAGCGATATTACTACAAAGATTGGATGGCTGCTTTTTTCGTGGACTTAAGATTTGTTCTGCAATTTAGTTAACAGATTTTTGGATCATTCATAGTCACAACATTCGTCATTCAAATAAATCACTCTGACTTGAAAATATCTCTGCAACAACATCTTTTCTCAAAACATAAAACAGCTAGGTTCACTTCTTTCTTTAAGGTTTTCCCTAAGGAGCTATTCTTTCTAGAAAAATCCTACTTAATATTAATCATACCCGATAATTTCTCTTCTAAAAAATTAAGAAGATAATTAATAACTCATCAAAAAAAAGAAGAAATTCACAGACAAGTCCCACTCAAAACACTTTCTTTCTAGCAATAAAAAAAAATTACTTCTAGCATTTTTTTTCCTTCAGAATATCAGATTTATTTTAAATTTTTTTCAATTAATTATTTTTCTAAAAGTAAGAAAGGAACTCATATTGATCTACAAAAGTACTTATGAAACCCCTCTGCTTAAAGACGAAACGATGCATCAAACACAAAAAGTATTCACAAAATTAATCATAGATAAAACTCATTTTTTTTAAAAATGACAATAGTTAAACAATGAAAGTTCAATCTAAAAAATGTATTTAAATTATATTGAAAGAATTAAATAACTCATTGAAGACGGTGGAAAATAAACAACGTGTTGATTTTTTTTTTTTCCTAATAAATTCATGTAATTTTATTTTTTATGAAATTGTTATTGGATTTTACTACAACATCTATACCTTTCAATTCAATCTGTCCTATATTCTTAATTTAGGAGTCTTCTGTTTAGAAATATATAAATTATAAAATTTGGATAATGTGGTAACACATATTATTAATAACAAAGTCTGAAACTTTGAAGTGGAAGTACTTGTAGATATTGAAAGAATAATTGGAAAAAGCTGATGCTTCCAAAAAAAGTTCAGAATATTTTATTTTTCAAAAAGGTGTGTATCAAATGTTTTTGTTCATATGACTATTCCTTCATTCATTCAAGTTTCAGCTGTGAATAAAAACTGACAGAAATCATAAAAGTATTTCCTGGTCAAAACAGAATATAATTATGAGATATCCTAATACTTAATCCTCAAAGAGATTGAAATCAAACAAAATCCATTTCCACTTTTTTCAATTTAATAAATCTCAGCTAATTAATGCTAATATCTCACTTCTAATTAAGCGATTAATTGAAGAAAAATGGATGATCTTGCTTAGAAAATTGCAAACGAGACTACTGCAATCTACAGTTTTAGCTTCCAGAAGATCAAATAGTTTTTATCTCTGATGAAGACCTAATTTGAAGAGTATTCTGACTTCCATTACCAAGGAAATGGATCGTTTTCGCTAGTGCTAAAAGCTAAAAAGAATGGAAATGAGGAAGTTGCTCTGAAAGTCATAGAGTACAACGATCAAACACACTCTAAGATTGAGGGGATGAAGAGAGAATATTCCATCCAAAAATAGCTTCCTCGCAGTGACTACATTGTAGAAATCTATGACTAATTCTTCCTTTCTGAAAATGTAGATCTTCTTGAGCAGAGTTCGGATTCCAGCTAAACTTCAAGACGCTATTTCGTGTAGGAAATGCAACCGTGCCATGGCAGTTTAAGTGGTCTCTTTAAGTAATTTCGGCAAGAGAAGAATAACCCATCTGAAAATCTCAAAGAAGTCCTAGCTATCTAAATGCTCGATGCAGTGAATCTCTTGCATACCAGACAGATGGCTCACAGAAACATCAAAGCAGAAAACTTCTTAGTTTTGAAAGACCAGGATAATTCTTTGCCTATCATCAAGCTGTGCAATCTTGGTCTCAGCTCTCCTATCAGCTCCTTAAACTCAACGAATTCGTAACCTCCCAATGAAACGGCAGAAACGGAAGTGTAAAGGATTCAATAAGATCTGTTTTTCTTGGGTTTAGTCTTTCTCTAACTAGATAACGTTTAAACTTTTGATTACTCTCTAGCCACTAGTCCTGATGAACTCACTGAACTTCATGAAGGACAAATATTCCCAAATTATCAGCTCAATAGGAGTTCTCTGCTTTATGAGATGGCTTGCAAGCTCTTGAGTAAATCCAATATGAGCAGAGAAAGCACTAGCTCACTCCTGCTGTTCCTGTTCGATAAATCAAGTGAAGTATCTTAAAAAACACCCTTATTTTCAGTTGTTTGCCGGAGCTCAATTGATAATATTTGTTGGTCAACTCCTCAGATGAGACTAGACCACTAGAAGATGTTAAGAAAGGGAGCTCAACCAGCATAGCTCAATGACCTAATGTGTGAGTTTGAGCTTAATGCGAGACAATAAAAAGAAAGGCTTCTCACTGCTGATCTGCTCAAGAGTGCGTTGCGGATCATGCTCGATTGGAAAGAGTTCAAAGAAGGATATGACATTTTGGGAGTTGGAGAAAGCGGAGTCTTCTTTGGCACTGAGAATCTCAAAGAACAACGAAAATCTGTCCTCAAACTTTCCCTGTGCTCTGATCAAGCATAAATCCATGACGAAATAGAAATCATGAGGATTTGCTCGACTAATCCTTATATCATGAGATTTTACGACTACAAGTTCTTTGAAGATACAAACCATAATCGATTTGTAGTCTATGAACTTGAGCGATGCAAGTACTCTCTCAGGTACTTCCTGGAACTTCAAGGAATTTATGGAGCATGCACAAATGAACAAAAGCATATCATAATGCTTTAAATCATTGATTCAATTATTTTTCAACATAAAAACAAAATTCTCCACCGAAACATCACTCTTAATAGCTTTTTAATAACAGAGAACGAAAATGGGTAAGTTATAGTAAAGCTCAGCAATCTTCACCATTCCTCTAAGTTGCTAGAAACCTTTGTAGAAAACTCTACTTTATCAGATTAAGTATTTTTTTAATAGTATAATTCATCATTCAACTGTATTATCCAGAAATATAAAGGAGAGCATCCTTTGTATTTTGCACAAGAGAGATGGGAAAGTCCCCATCCTACGACATATTAAACAGATTGGTTCGCTGTTGGCCTGTGCCTCCTTCTGCTTGATAATTACATGGTATTTTCTGAAGAAAAATTGGCTGAAAATTATTCTTAATTTCAACAACCTTATGGTGTGCTGGGATTGGATTAGAAATTTTCAATTAATATCAAGACAAAGATATTCAAAAATGTATTGAAATTACTCAATTTTTCTCCAAAATAAAGAAACACCAAAATAAAAATGTTAGATCTTATTATCCAATGCAGAAAGGTACATTCACAAAGTTCTTATACAACAGAATACCCTTTTATTCCAGTACATATGAGTGTCGATTTTCTACAAGGGAATCTCAAGTATCTTCGAAGCTTATCGCTCGATCTTAAGGGCCTTCAAGTTTTAGATGACTATGCTTAAGAAGTGTTAGTGCCCCTTGCTGATATGGCTAATCTAACAAGCTTATCTCTTAACTTTGAAAATAATAATATTACAAATATGGGAGAAAAGCCTTTTTTATCTCCCCTTAGCAGTCTCCTCGGCCTATCTTACCTAGCAATAAATCTAAGGAATAACTTAATATCAGACATTGGAGTTCAATCTTTGCTATCTCCTCTATCCTGCCTTTTAAATCTCCAAAGCCTATCATTGAGCCTTTGCTAAAATTCAATAACAGAAGAAGGTGCTAAATCTGTTTTGTTGCCCCTTGCAAAACTGTCGAACCTATCATGGCTAGCAATCAACCTGAATAAGAACTCAATTGGAGACATAGGCACATAATATCTCTTATCTCCCATTGCCAACCTATTAAATCTAAAAAGCTTGCACCTTGAGTTAAATGATTGTTTGATTGGAGAAGTAGGTTACTAAGCTCTATTGTATCCCCTCACGAGTCTCCTCAATTTAGTAGTCTTATCAGTTGAAATTGTATCCAATAAACAGATTAAAAGAATTTCTCATATCTTAAGGCAGCACTTAAAGCAGTTGAAGTACCTCAGATTTTCTGATTGATTGGAAGAATATTGTGCATACATTCCTTTGTCTGTTTGTTGTGGTCCATGATAGGTAGGCAAGTTTCTTTTTTAGCAAAAATGAGCTTCATTTCGTTAACTTTTCTATTTTAAAGAAAATGCAAGTAATAAACAATCTTTAGTCTAAAAAATAATGGCATAATGTATTATTCCAACTAAAAAGCAAACAAGGTAATTTCATCATCTGGAAAGAAACCTAGACAATTAGAGTTTTAAGATACTATGTTTATCATTGAAAAAACTAGCTATTTTATTTATTCTTGCACAGTATTAAATCGTCTTTTTAGATTATCTACATAGAAAAAAAAATAAAATAACTAAGAAATATTATGATTTAATTAAATCTAAGAAGTAACAATAACCCCCACACCTCTTTTGTTTGTTCAAAATAAGTAAAAACATTTCCAAGTAAAATTAACATTACCAACTCATGAAATCTAGTTTAACTTTATGACAGTGCCGATTAACAGCTAGACACCACGAAGAGCAATATTTAGAATAGTTTTTCGAAAATAATATTTGAGATTTTAATCAAAAATATCACAAATTGCTTGCATTCTAATTGTTTTTTATTTTATTCTTTTAGAAGGGGATATTTTCTTCTGCACATCTTTATTTGTATATATTTAAATTCTAATCTAGATAACAATTTATGTAGAAAATTATTCATAGCAACTCCTTCACTTGGATTGTGGGCGCGAAAGGGTTGTCGTTTCATTTTGTACATTATTGGGAACTGTTGTGCTGTAATTATTTATTTATTTAGCAAGTGTTTTGGACTCATTTTCAGAAGAAATGAGGATCAAGATTGTTGCTCTTTCCATTTTGCATGGCAAGTATTGCCAGCTTCATTGGTATATTTGAGCTGAAAGCAGCAGAAATCATCTGTGAAAGGATTTACTTTGTTCTCAGTATTTAGAAATCAGAATAGAGTATCTAATTTACACATCTTTAGAATTATGTCTATCAGCATCACTATTCCAAGATCATTCCATTGGTTTTCTCGGAATTGCCTTCTTTTCAACCTATTTTGTTAGTACCACATAGTTTACTCTATTTTTGTGAGGGATATATTAGCTTTTTACTTGAGAAAGTTCTGAATACACTTTCAATTTCTAGACCTTCAACATTGATTTTTTTAGCTTCATATCTATTCACTTTCATTCTGACAATTTCTTTAATCTCCATTCTTCAAGAGTGGTCTAGATATTAGTTTTCTCAATATTATAAGCATGAGAGCTGCCACTACCCTTGGAATGTAGGTTACTTTTTTGGATTTCTATTGATTCTTTAGGTGAATTGATATTGTGTAATCTTTTTTTCCTTTATTTGGTGAAATTTTATCAATGTTTTCAAGAATTCTGATTAATATCTAGTGCTTACACTCTTTAAACAATATTCAAATACCTGTTCATAAGTCACAGTGATTTCAAATAAAAAAGATAAGAAAGCCAACTTTTTTAAAAGTAAAGAAATTTAAATTAAAAGTATTTACTGAATCAAGGAAGAAGATTTCAGAATAGTTTTAAAACTATTTTCCATGAATAAAGGGGGAAATGTATTTGCAATTAAGAAAGAAAAATCGGGAAAAGCTGATGTATTATCCAAAAAACAATATCAGAATATTTTTCAATAAATCTTTTCTGGTTTAAACAGAAAATAATTATGAGTTCTCCAAATCTCAATTCACAAAAAAGAGATTGAAATCAAACAAAATCCATTTCCACTTTCTTCAATTTAGTAAGTCTCAGCTAAATTCTACTAATAGTTCTCCTCTAAATCAACGATAAATTGAAGAACAATGGATAGTCTTGCTTAGAAAATTACAAATGAGACTACTGAAAACTGCAGTTTTAGTTTCCAATAGATCAAGTAGTTTTTATCTCTGATGGATACCTAGTTTGAAGAGTATTCTGATTTCCACTACTAGGGAAATGGATCTTTTTCGCTAGTGCTAAAAGCTAAAAAGAATGGAAATAAGGAAATTGCTTTGAAGGTAATTGAGTGCCACGATCATACACGCTCTAAGATCGAGGGGATGAAAAGAGGATATTCCTTCCAAAAACAACTTCCTTGCAGTGACTACATTGTAGAAATTTATGACTAATTCTTCCTTTCTGAAAAGGAAGATCGTCTTGAGCAGAGTTCGAACTTCAGCCAAACTTCAAGACGCTATTTCGTGTAGGAAATGCAACCTTGCCATGGCAGTTTAAGTGGTCTCCTTCAGTAATTTCGGCAAGAGAAAATCAACCCATCTGAAAATATCTAAGAAACCCTAGCTATCTAAATGCTTGATGCGATGAATCTCTTTCATTCCAGACAGATGGCTCACAGAAACATCAAACCAGAAAATTTCTTAGTTTTGAAAGACCAGGATAACTCCTCGCTTATCATCAAACTGTGCAATCATGGTCTCAGCTCTCCTAGCAGCTCCTTAAACTCAACGAATTCATAACCTCCCAATGAAACGGCAGAAACAGAAGTGCAAAAGATTCAATAAGATCTGTATTTCTTGGGGTTAATCTTTCTCCAACTCGATAACCTACAAACTTTTGATTACTCGCTAGTCACTAGTCATTCTGGACTCGCTGAATAATATGAAGGACAACTATTCCCAAACCATCAGCTCAATAGGGGCTCTCTGCTTTATGATATGGCTTGCATGCTCTTGAGAAAATCCAATACGAATAGAGAAAGTACTAGCTCCCGGCTGCTGTTCTTGTTCAATAAAACAAGTGAAGTATCTAAAAAAACACCCTTATTTTCAGTGGTTTGCAGGAGTTCAATTGATAATATTTGTTGGTCAACTCCTCAGATGAGATTAGACTACTTGAAAATGTTAAGAAAGGGAGCTCAACCAGCCTAGCTCAATGAACTAATGTGCGAGTTTGAGCTTAATGTGAGAGAATAAAAAGAAAGGCTTCTCACTGCTGATCTGCTCAAGAGTGCGTTGCTGATCATGCTCGATTGGAAAGAGTTCAAAGAGGAATATGACATTTTGGGAGTTGGAGAAAGCGGAGTCTTCTTTGGCACTGAGAATCTCAAAGAACAACGAAAATCTGTCCTCAAACTTTCTCTGTGCACTAATCAAGCAGAGACCCTCAAATAAATAGAAATCATGAAGATTTGCTCAACTAGTCCTGATATCATGAAATTTTACACCTGCAAATTTTTTGAAGACATAAACCATAATCGATTTGTTGTCTATGAGCTTGAACGATGCAAGTACTCTCTTAGAAACTACCTAGAACTTCAGGGGATCTAAGGAGAAATCCCAGGAGACTAAAAGTAACTCATGGCATAAAAATTCCTCAATTCTGTTAATTTCCTCCATTAAAATAAAATTCTTCATCGAAACATAACTATTGATAGCTTGTTAATAGCAGAGGATGAAAATGGTCAAATTGTAGTTAAGCTCAGCAATCTTCACCATTCCTCTTAGTTACTAGAATCATTTGAAAATAGCAAAACTTTGTCAAATTAATTATTTGAGAAAAAATATCATCCTTCGCTCAACTGCGCTATTCTGAAATACAATGGGGAGTATCCTTTATATTTTGCACCAGAGAGATGGATAAGTCCTCATCCTACGACTTATTAAACTGATTGTTTCGCAGTAGGTCTGTGTCTCCTTCTACTAGATAATTACATGATATTTTCTGAGGAAAAACTGGCTGAACATTTTACTTAATTTTTAAAACCCTATGGTGAGGTGGGATTGGATGAGAAATTTTAGATCAACACAAACTCAAATATTTTTAGATATGCTTCAGATTTACTTAGCTACTCACCCCGATAAAGAAAATCAATGAGCGGTTTAATTGGATCATACACATAATTGTGTGAGTAAAACTCTGCAACAGCAGTTTATCCTTTTGAAGAAAATAATCTTAGCTAGAAAACGAGTCTCAAAATTAATGATTCAAACATTTCTTCAGAATTCTTACAATTATTGGCTAATTCATCTCCCCTAGGAAAACACTTCAATCTTCGAGTCTTATCGCTTGATCTTAGGCATTAGTAACTCGGAGAAAGTGATGTTTCATCTTAATTGGTATCTCTTTCAAAGCTAATTAATCTTTCAAGCATTTCTCTGAACCTTGAAAGCAACTCTATTGCAAACATGGGAGAATAATCTCTTTTATCTCCCATTGGTGGCCTTCTCAGCCTCTAGAATATTGCAATAAATCTAGATTAGAACTCGATAAGAGACATTGGAGCTCAATCTCTGATATCTCCCCTTGCTGGTCTTGCTAATCTACAAAGTCTATATGTTAATCTCGATAACAACTGGATATCAGATGAAGGTGGAAAATCTCTGCTATCCCCGCTGGCTAAAGCATTCAATCTTTTGAACTTATCAATTTCATTAAGTAACAATTAAATAGGAGACGAATGTGCGTAATCTATTTTGACTCCTCTAATCGACCTCATAAATCTACAGAGCCTTTCATTAGATTTTAATAACTGCTGGATAAGAGACGTAGGTATCTAAGCTTTATTGTGTCAGCTTACCGATTTCCTTAATTTATCAAGCTTATCCCTTGCACTAATATTCAACTCAACGATTAAAAGAACTAATCATATCTTCAAGTAGTCCTTCAAAAAGTTGAAGTATTTTAGATTTTCTGATTGATTCATAGATTGATTGTATTTAATGCATAAATTGCTTTGTCGGTTGTTGTACACTACTGACAGGTAATTCCTGCTACAGTTTAAGATGCCCTGTTTCACTCAATAGTAACTCTTTTTCCTTGATTGATTTCTGGATACTTAATATTCTAGTGAACTGTGTAAACTTAAACGAAACCTTATTCTTTTTGTGGATTATTCTAACTAATATTTTGAACAAATGATCTTGATTTAGCTTTTTTTCTTCCTTTTTCATTTACAACATTTGCAAGCAAGAAATCATAATATTTAATCTTAACTTATGAAATTATTTTAAATCTCAGCTAAAAATTAATCAATTACAATTCATCTCCTCAATAAAACCTCAGCTAAGCAGAATATGCATTTTAAGCTACTTTGTTATTCATGAAAAAAACTAGCCATTTTGTTTGTTCTCACATAGTATTAAATGATGTTTTTAGGTTATTTGCAGAGGAAAAAAGCAAAATAACTAAGAAATATCTTGATTCAATTAAAATAGCGATGTAATAATAACTCTACGCCTCCGAAAGTGGTTCAAAATAAGAAAAAATCATGGAGAGGAGTCTTTATTTTAAGTGCAAAAGTATTGTAACTCTGCAAAAAATTAGAAATAAGCAAATTGTTATTCCCCGTAAATCAACATTATTTTAGCAATTCATGAAATATAGTCTAAGTTATCAGATTGTTCTAATTGACAACTAGACAACAAGATGAGTAACATTGAGAATAGTATTTAGAAAATCTTAATTGAGATTTTTAATCTAATTAATTTTATGAAATATGTAAAAAATATCAAAAAAATTCACAAATCACTTCCACTTTTAAACCTGAAAATCATTGGTATGCGCATGTAAAGTAAATATTAAGATCTATCAAATTCTGTTTTAAATATGATTTTTCAAATATCTTGATGCCCCCGTTTTAGAAACAATAATAATTATTATAATTATGTAGAGATTTCAGCGATGAGGTGTGATTTCTCGCTTTTATATTAATCCATCACCCCAAGGAAATAATGATTACTTTAATAAGTAAAAAATATAAAAGAATTGGATGTGTTGAGTGAGCCAACAACAACACATGAGAGAAGTCAATATTATCTGCACCGAAAGAAGTTCTAACAAAGTCTTTGAGTTTCCCTCTTAAACCATTTACGTCGGTGACACTCATTTCTACATTTCTCGCACTCTCCGACACAACTAAGCTCTGAAACTCTTCCTCCATAACTGCTAGGTCTCGTTGCAGCTGTAGAAAGCACTTAAGGATATATCTCATGATCCAAATGAGTATTTTTCAGTTGGGTAAGTTCCTAATGTACTCACATTGGAAATTAGAGTGCCTAGGGTTCAAGTTGAAGGTCTTGGAGAAGGCGTTGTGTAATTGATATATCAGAGAATTGAAGATCTAGAGGAACGCAAGGCAAGAAATAAGCCGATCATATATTTTGAGAACTTTGTGGGGGATGTCTTTAAAGAAGAAAAGAGAATGAAACACCACCATAAAAAGGATCTAGATTTCTTGAGTTTCTGTGGAGAAGAGCAAAACAAGCAGGAGAATATACATGAGGATTTCCTTCAAAATGACAACGAAATGTTGGATAATTATTGCATCCAAAATGATGGAATTAAAGAGATTGATGACTGCAAATTAGAAGGGGAGTAAATTGAGCAGTAGATTTTAACACCAATGGTATCTTATTTTTAGTAGAAACAACATCATGCTAGCCTACATGGGGATAAAGGTAAGAAGAAGCTAGCAAGCATTCTTGAGGAGGGTAACGTTAGCGATATGATTTTCAGCAAGACCATACTCCCAAGAAGTAAAGAACGATCTATCCTTTCGGCCATTGAAATAGTCTCGAATTGGAGGGATATCTATGAGCAAAGTAAAGAAGATAGGATCTTCAAGGATTTGCAGTAAATCGCTCATGATTTAGGCTACTCCAAGAAAGTACTGGATTATTATTTTCTGGAGTTGCGTACTGCAGAGTTCTTCGGGTTTGAATTCGATCAGCATCTTGACAAGAAATTCGGCTTGATTCGAAGATTCAATCAGACAGAGAAGTAGATATTCAATAAGAATCAATTATCTGCAGCTAAAAAAATACCTATTTCTAATACACTCTTCTACAGAATACCTTCTCCTAATTCGGAGCAGATTTAACCAATCGCGAAGAGTATCCATAATCTAAATGATTTCAATGAAAATGAGAAATTTGCTCGATCTGAGATTCAAGAAGATTATTTATGATTCAGTAGAAAGGAGCTGTTAAACAATCGAAATGATTTTGTTAACAAAAGTTAGACGAGAATATGTGGTCTAGAATATCTTAATTCTATCCACTGTAATAGCAGTAGTGGTATTAGTAGTCTCACAAGCGATTTCAGAAGGGATTCTCAAAGAAAGTTGAATTGGTGATTGTTTTCTATCTTATTTTTTTTTATTTATTTTTTGTTATTAAATGTATTTGATGCACTTAGAGAATTTAACTTGTCTGTTTGTCTCTCTCTTTCTCTCTTAAAAAAAAATCAATAGTTGAAGAAATTTGTTCATTTATGGAGTATTTCTAACTTATTAAATAAAGTCAATTACTAAAAGTTTAAAATTCTCAGGATTTAACATAAAGCAAAAGGGGGGTCATTTTTTTAGTTGTGTTAATTAATATCAAGCTGTCCTTAGAAGTAGGCAAGGAATACTCTCTTTTCAATAAAACAGTCTTGATAGTGCTTAGAGTTGCTTTAGTTTTATTGATTCTTCTTATGAATATTAATCAAAAATATTTTTTTTTAAGTTCGAAACCAAATCATATTTCCAATGGGAGATGCTTAAAGAAGCAGAAACTGTGAGTTGTAGAAATTAAAATATCTCAGAATAATATATAATTGTAAGTCTTTTAACATAAAACAAGAGTTAATAATATTATTTACTATAAAAGGCTAGGAGAACAAAAGAGAACAATAAACATTGTTATGTAAAGGAAAGAAGAAATAAATAGAATAAAAAAAAAAGAAAATGCTCAAATATCTCAGAGTTTTGTTCTTGAACAAGACATATTAAAGAGAAAAATAATTCATATTATTCAGTTAAATTAAGGGCGATTATTATTGTTCTCGTGATTGTTTAGTGACGGCTACTACTTCTGTGAAGGAACTCTATTTAGTTGCAGTGATTGAAGCTGCTAAGAAGAAATTTATTCTGCATTACCAATATTGTTGTTGTTATTAGTTGGAATGTTTGAAGGCTCGCTATAGGGATAAAATGAAGAGAATCTCTGGGTGATAACTGCTGTTGAGTACTGAGATTGCTGTTCATTCGAAGGGAAGGCTGTTTTAGAGTAGAACTCGTGAGAAAATGGTGGACGAAAATGAGCAGGCATAGCTGTTTATGCTTGCTCCTAACCCTGCTAATTTAGTGGTAACGTTGGTGAAAAGCCTGAATGCGGTTCCATCATCATCTAAAGTGTCTGTGAAGAAGAGGAAGTTACTTGCTACAATTACTGCTACTACCTATGTTAAGGTGGCTATTGTAAATGTTGTGGAATCTACGCATGAGGTGAAAAATGTTATTACTGTTGCTATTAAAGATGTGTTTAGAATGATTATTCAGGGTAAGCTTATTAAGCTGAAGCTTAGGAGCTTTAACCATTTCTTTGAAGTATCTAATGCTGTGGTTACATAGACTGCTAGAACATTTACTATTATTAACCTTGAGGCGGTTATTAAAATTATTAGATCATAAACGGCTAGGGTTATTGCTATTAATGCTAGGACATCGCAGGATCATAGAATGGATGCGTGTGTGGAGTGATCCCTGCAGTATGTTCGATGTTTCCCTATGAGGGTTTTCCTGTTTGCGACTCTTAATAATTCCTAGGGATGCGATATTTCAATGACGAATTCCGAGGGATTTTGTTCGTAGAGAACTTGGCTCTGTGGATTTTTTTAGATTCTGTCACGAATTCTCTTAGATATCCCATTTTATTCTTCAAATTTGAATCGAAATCGAACCCAAAGTATTCCGCAGTTCGCAGTTCCAAGTAGTAATAATCAAGGGTTTTCTTGGAGATTCCGATTTCGTCTGCTACAGATTAGTAGTCCTTCGTGATGCTGTTTGTTTTGTAGAAATCTTGGAGGTCTCTCCATCGGCATACCATTTCGAGGGCGTCTTTTATCATTCTCTCCTAGCTCTTCTTGCTGATTGCTTTTTCTCCTTCGAATTCATCTTTCTCAGCACTCATTTCGTCTTCCTCACTGCCGGGACTCGGCTATTACAGCTACGGCTACGGTTACTGAGCTAGCTGCTATTATTATTGTTGATCACTCTCTGTTGGAATGTTTCCACTACTATTCCTACTACTGAGTTTCTTTCGTTTCTTGATTTGATTGCTGTTCGATTCCTCAGCAATTCCTGGAGTCTCTTCTGATTTTCTTTTCCTTGTCAACGTTAGTGGAGCAATGCCTGATTGCTAGAATGACTCTAACCCAACAAGACATTGACTGTCGTCATCAACTGGTGATTTCATTCTTAAAAAAGATAAATTTATTTTCTATGAATCCTTGATCTCAGCAGTCAAGGCCATCTTTAACTCACTGTCCTTCTCAAGCACTCCTAGCATTACCTCGGCATCGTCACTTGAAGTGAACAAGACACAATCAGAGAGTGTGTACTATAAAGCCTCATTAATCTCCATGGTTTTCTTCAAATCAATTTTTTAGCCATCCTCAGCAGTGACCACCACTTTTTATCTTGGAAATACTAAGCGCCTATTGAATCGTTGATCTAAGCACACAAACTCCATGAAAATATCAGTTTCGCATCTCATCCTCAAAGTTAAACCTCTCCAAGCCCCTCCCCCAGTATTTAGCTGATCTTTTCTGAATCCTATTAATTATAACAAATTTCATCGGCTGGGATTTCTCCGATTTCTCCCTCAATTTCAATACAAGAAATAACCTGCTGCTCCTTCTGAATCTATTACAAACGAAAGTATAATTAAAATTAGCCTCTCCCCACTCTCTAATTATCCAATCATTTCCTTACAGGGTCTAAGTAAATTATGTAAAAAAGGAAATAGCAAATTGGTTTCGCAAAAAAGTAACCTGCTAAAATCTCTCTGATTTCAGTAGTGGACTCAGAATGAAAGCAGGCTCTACTCCTCCTTTACTTGTTGGACGCTTCGAAAAGGTAATTTTACCAGATTGAAGGGAATACAGCTTGGGGGAGGGATATTTCTGATGAAGTCGGGGTTTTAAAGACAAAATTAAGAGCGTTAAGATAATAGCTTTATTTTCCATAACTGATTTGCTGGTTTATCTTTGAGTAAGCACAATAAAAAATGGCGAGTTTTAATTTTTATTATTATTTAGCTTATTTGACGACTTGCAGTTGAGTATGGCTTGGTTAGGGAATGTTAAGCCATGAAAATTACTGCAATATCCTCTTAGGTTGAAAAGGTGCTATATTTCTAGGACTTGTATTTCATATTGTTAATTTCAGCCGAGCGCGGTTTGAAACTTAAAATAGAAAGTCCTCAAAATTAGTTTTGCAATTTGTCATATTAGAAGATAAATCCATTCCTGCTTATTAGAGTAGATGAGATGATGGGGAGAAATATTAATCTTCTTAATTAAAAAAATGAAGGGAATTACATTTAAATAATTCTCAGGAGGAATTAATAACCTCTTAGGCACCTAGTCTTGGACAAATTTAAAATTGCTTTTGTGGGTTTTCTGAAAAAATTAAAACGCTACTCAGTGTAATAATATCAAATAAGCGTTTTAAGTATAATCTAAATCAGAAGTGCAATCAGTTCAACTCATTTACTGGCTGAGAATGTTATTCAAAGTCAACGCAGATCAATTACTTTTTCTTTTACAATCATAATACCAAGAATAAGTTAAAAGAATAGATCTATGTATGTTAGTGTTTCTTTGTGTTTTAATTTTTTTCGATGGAAGCGATTACAACGTTGAATTACATTTTACTTTGCGAAGATCAGAAATAAATCGATCTGAATATTTAAAATTTTACTCATTACTCAACAAAGATCGAAATATAACTGGATAGTATCTTGATAAAATAAGAGTCTTTTATTGTTAAAACTGGTTTAACAGAATAACGAAGCTAATATAATCAATTTGATTACTTGAATTCTTAGCTTTTTCATCCAGTGGAATGATATTATTCAGTGCGTCTGAGGTAATATATCCAGGAGGAATTTAAGAGTAATATCCGCCGCGCTAATTTTGATCCTGCATCGCAAATAGATTTGAATTAAAACACTGTTAAAGAAAAAGAGATAATCAAATAATAGATGTGCCAAAAGCTAAATTACACTCAAAATGTGCTTTGTCATTGTGGGGAGGGATTTTCAAGACAATTGATAATCAAATTTATTATCTCAGCTAAATTTTTCTGATGAGAATCAGTGGACACAAGCAGAAGACAAATAATTCAAGGACACAAACCATTCTATTTTAATCTCTAAAATTAAAATAAAAATGACCAAAATAGGGAAAATATCCAGTAAAATGCTTGAAAAATTCAGTAGAGACCAGTATTAACCACTGAATTAGCTGACCTTATTTTTTTAATGCATCCCATAGAGCATTGAAGGAAGGATATTATTTAGGACTTTTTTGTTGCAAAATATTATAAATATGAGTGCGTTATGAGATCTGTTAAAAATAAGGACAATTTAGGGTTTGTGGCTAATCTCCTCACTTTACTTATTAATGATTGACAGTACTAATTGTTGAGATTTCTTGGGAAGAGGAAGGGGGAAGGATATATTAATTAGTAAGGTAATTAGTGGCTTCCAGCAATTTTGATTTTTTTTATAAAATAAAACACCTATTTTAATACAAAATTAAGCATTTCCTACTTTCCTACTGATTGATTAAATTACTTATCTCCAAAATAAAATTCAAGAATAATACATAAATAGACTTTTTTTCATTTTGGTTTGAGCTTATCAAAGGCTAAATTCAAAAAATGCTTGAAAGATTGTTGAAAAAATAAACAGAGAGAAGTAATCATGATTTGTAGCATATTATTTCTTTGATTGTTGTTTTTATTTTGGAAAAATGACACAGTTATTTAAAAATACAACATCCACTGAGCAAAAAAGAGAGATCCTGATTTACTGACAATATAACTATGGATTAAAATATTCTTCTCTCTCATAGATAAAGTGAAATCTTCATTTTTTTGTTAAAAAATAATAAATATTTATTTTTTTTGAAAAAAAATGCAACAATTTCACTAAAATTTACTTGTGGCAATCAATGAAGAAATTTTCAAAATTATACACTTGACAGGTTAATGTTTTAAAGTTTTACAAGCTCTTTTTTTCATGAAACGATGATTTCCCAGCTATTCATTCATTGAGGAATCTAATTCTATTCAAGAAATCAAGACAACTAAGCTATTTTGAAACAAAAGGGAAAAAAAAGAGAGGGTTTTTTGTCTAAATAAAACAAATCAAAAATAGAGCGGAATGGCTTAAGAGACATAAAATATTGGAAACCTATTGAAATATACGTTATTTCAAGGTTAAGAAAGCGGTATTTCCGATAAAAAAGACCAAAATACTCATGGCCATAGCTCTTTGTTACTGAAGAAAGAACCTCAAACATTCTAATACAAACCAAGATATCCTAGTAATGATAAGAAATAGCAACCTAGCTAAACTTTAGCTGAAAAGAAAGAAAGGAATCTGAATCAAAATGAACCAAGGCTCTTAGATCATCCTAGCAAACAACAATTGATTTCCTACAGTCGATGCCTAGAAGGGTTAGATGACAAGGCTTTCGGAAGAAAATCAGTGTAAAGTTTGATTCATTTCAATGAAATCAACCATAAACTTAAGTACAATAGCAAGAAGTTAAGCAGCTAGCAGAATAAACGAGCTCATCATCTGAAAGGAAATGAAGTTTCCTCTGACACTACCAACAATAACAATTAAGGCAACTCGCTAAGGGATAATTCCTCTAGTTAGATTGTAGTTTAAGATAATTATTACTACGATAATCAGCCTCACTTCTATCACACAACGTACAATCGCACTGCTATTAATCTCAACAATTTCACGAATTCTAACTATGGTAACGCTTTCATCCACGAAACCAATTCGAATATGGCAGAAAATAAATAAATTGCTGCGAAATAATCTCAAGGTGAGAATTCGAATACCAGCGGGATGTAGCATTTGTAGCAGTCGGAAGATCAACTTAGTGGACAAAACAGCGACAGCAAATACGAACTAGGAAGCTACTTGCTTGATCCGAAGAAGAAAGTATCCAAAGTTGTTCGTTCTCAAGTGGTTCTGCCGAAAGTTAGAATGAATGGATTACTCCATGCCTAACCTGATTTCAGCTAAACAAGCTTGATTTAATCGAAGGAATAATAATCATAATAGATGTTGAAATCGACTCAATTAGACAAATTGAAGAACTAGCATGAAGCATAGAAAGAGTATTATCATGGGAGCGAAGAAATAATTAAATAATTAGATGACAAACAAAGATTGTTTTATCATCACAAAATGGCATTTTTATCATAATTCTAGACAAGTGCTAATTCAAATTAGAATAATAATATGTTCACAGTGTGTAAGAGAATCGTCCCTCAAGATCAAAGTGCTACTGCTTCGTCAGCAACAAATCGGAATAATATTTCAGGTCATTTTTAGGTAGCTACACCAGCAGCTGGAGATACATTAGCTAAAACGACATAGCTAACGGATTGGCTGCCACTGCGTAAACCAGCTAAAAAGTCATCACATGGGTCGATTCACTCGAGATCTCTTAGAGATTTACGACAAGTTGCTACATCGCATTCATCTACTAAATCATGGTTACCAGTGAATCAAACTACCAAGGATTAGATGTATTCTTAGTAATTCAGATAAGTTGGGATGCCTCTCACTGATAGAGATATTAGAGATTCAAAAGAGGAGAATATATTATATTATGGAAGGGAAGCGCAAAGTGGAGTAAATTCCAGGGAATAGAATAGAGGAATCGGGGGTAAGAAGATCGTTTTAAAGAATCTTTCAGTAGATAAAACATAAGAAAGCAGCTAGAAAACCATTGGAAAATCTCTAGAATAGCTTCTAAGTGTAACTGAGAAGAAGAAAATGACTGCAAGCAGTAGTCCTTAACCTGGAGAGCTAGATAACTTCGAGAAGTTGAAATAACTTTCTATTTAGCAGTAATTAAAGGAGCAGCAGTAAAAGTAAGAATAGGACTATCTTGAGTAGCAGCAATAATTACAACTGCAAATTCAAAAGCAACTCCAGCAACAAAAATAGCAAGAAGAAGAAGATAAGAAACTTGAATTGTTTTCTTTACATTAATCGCCTTCACCGAGGAAAGGAGGTCCGAAAAATGTGAATAATTAGATTCAGACAAGCAGTTTAAGTCTATAAAGTTATCAGTAGCATGAACAGCAACATTTTTTAGACGAAAAAGATTGTTTTCCGTAGCTTCCGACCACTGGGGAAGCTAATACAATAGAAGGAATAAAGTTTGTTTTTTCGAAGTAGAATTATTTGAAGAAACATCCCAAAGAGAAAAGAATGTTCAAAGTGTGAATGTAAGGAAAAAGGAGAAGATTATCCGATTATTCGGTAATATTCAATAGAATCCTTTTCAAATTAAAGAGGAAATATTTGTTAATTTTAATCTAAAAAATTGATTGGTTTAGTGTATTATTTATTGCTCATGAAACTTGTTGATTTGCATAATTAAATTGCTTGAAGAAAAGAAAAAAAATCCTTCTACAATCTTGATATTTATGTGCGTTTTAGTTATTCTTCTTACTTTGAATTTGATCTTAATAGAAATTAAGTAAAGGCAAAGTGATTGCATATCTTTTTTAAAAAATTTGGTGGGGGGAGGAATAAAAAATTGATAAAAATTTTGCAATAAAAAATAGATTTGTTGTATTGACGAATCTTGTTCTGATGTGAAATAAAAAAAACTCTGAAGTTTGATGCGGGGAGGGAATCATTAAATAATAACAACAAAAGCAAAGTAAAAAAAAATAAACAAAAAACGGAAGATGTTTGAGTCACTGATTAAATCGATCCTTGATAAGGTCGCTGGTGAGTACATCCAAGGCTTGAATACGGATAATCTGAGCATAGGTATCTTCTCAGGTGATGTCAAAATCGAGAATGTGTCTCTGAATCCATCGATTATAGATTTATTGGAGTTACCGTTGACTTTGAGGTTCTCAAAAATTGAGAAACTTGAATTAAAAGTGCCATTCAAGAATCTAGGATCGAAACCTGTAGAAGTGTTTCTAGATGGGTTGTATGTGATTTTAAACCCAAAAGCGCAGTCAGAATGGTCATTTAAGGATTATAAAGAGCTCAAAGCGAAACTTGGATAAGTTGAAGCATTTGCTGCAGAATGTCTTTAGAAGATTGCAGCGAAATAGCAAGAAAAATCTAAAGTCGAAAATGATGCTGGATACATGTAGAAATTGACAATGAAAATCGTGGATAACTTGTAAATTACTATCAAAAACATCCATGTCCGATTTGAGGATACCATCACGAATATGTATTCATGGGGGTTTTGCTTGGATACAATTGAGATCTACACAACGAATTAAAATGGTCTTAAGGATTTTGTCGATAGAACTGATGCAGCGAACAAGAATGAACCTATGAGAAAGTTACTGACAATCTCGAATGTAGGGTTGTATTGGACAGCTAACGAAGAGCGAATGATTTCGATAATGTCAGAAGAAAATAAAATTAAAATTCTTAATGGGATGATTTAAAGATAAGGTGAGGCAGCTACAAAAGAACCTGTAGAGTTTTTGTTTAAGCTTTCGCTATCAGTCAGCTTGATAATGAACAACAAAGGGAATTTCACTGTACCAGAGATCAAGGTAAAAAATATTTTATTTTTGAGTTAAAATATTTTTTAACTTTGTAATTCCCCGATTAGGTGAATCTGAGTCTTGAGCACATCACACTGCATCTCCAGTAGAGACAACTCCAGCAGGTGATTGAGCAGATTGAGTTCATATCGAAGTTTTAGAACGAGCTGTCTTTGCGAAAAAAGAATGACAAGAAAGTTGATCCATTTGAAATCGAAAGATTAGCTAATGTTTTCTAAGTAAACTTCCAGAAAATGATGAGTTAAGAGAAAGACAAGAGTGTCGCTTGCTTAGAAGCAAAGCAAAGAGAGGAATTTGAGAAGGCTGTGTGTGTCCTGGAGATAGGGATTCTCCAAGATAGGACGAAGAAAGTTGTATTGGAAGTGTAGAAGGCGCTGAAAATTAAGGAACTTGAGAAGAAAAAGTAAGATGAGAAAAAAGGATTCTTCGGGAAATGGTTTAAATCGAACGATGAAGAAGCCTCTTCAGAGCTAGTAACTGCTGATGATAAGTAAATATGATATTAGGCAAGAGGAGGGTGGGTTATTTGCATAGAAAAGCAAGCAACAAGTCATTAATTTTTGGATTTCTAATTGTTTTTTGTAATTTTCAAACTAGGGCATAAATTGAGTCGTTTATTAATGCTAATTTCGGTGCTGAAGTCATCGATGCGCCTATGATTGTGCGTCCTGAAGACTACGTCTATATGATCTTAGAGTTCGATCTAGCTCGAGCTAGCATTAAGCTTAGCAATCGCTCTGGTCAAGAAGTTTAATGCTTGCAATTTAGTTTGAAGCACATTTACGGCAGTGCTTATCTACGAGATAACAATAATGAAGTGAATCTGAAGCTCGATGCGATTGAACTATCCATGATAGACGAATTCTTAGCGAACAAAACATCCAAGGAAATCAATGTCCTTCGACCGACTCATACAGGCTCAGCGTTAATGGAATTCAACATGATTTCTAATCCACTCGATAAAAAGCATATCGATAAAGTTATTGATTTAAAAATGAGATCAGTGAGGTTTGATTACAATCCGTTTTTAGCTATCCGAGCTGTGCAGTTCTTCGATGTCAAAGTGAAAGATGATTAGTTGAAACAGCAAGCAAAAGACAAAATAGCTGAGAAAATTGAAGAAAAACAAACATCTATCTAAGAAGCTATGAAAAACCCTAGTCTCCTGGCATTGAATGTACATCTAGAATCGCCTGTAATTGTTCTGCCATTCAAAACCGATGGATCACTGACAAATGAATGCTGGGTGCTAGATCTTGGTAATCTTGCAGTCAAAACTGTCGAATCATAGCTTCAACCAAACCTACCATTTGAACAAAAAGCACTTGACATGTATGATATTTCCTTAGCGAAGATAAAATTATCGTATTTCCCATCAGTCGAATACTACAATTCATATATAATAGCTGATCCTGCTGATTTAGCGAACTTGAGAGAAAGTAAAATCGCTTAATTGTATCATACAATTGAGGAATTCTCCATTACTGTTGGGATTGCTATGGTGAAAGGTCCAGCTTAAGGAAAGATAAATAAACCTAATATGGCAGTAAAAGGAGCTATTGACTAGATTAACTTAAAGCTGAAGCCTTCAATCTACAAGAAGCTACTTGGAATGGGCTAGTGCTTTGCCGTGCCAGAAGAAGAACTCAAATAGAACAAAAATCAAATCTTAGAAGAAATTGAGCTAGACAAAAAGAATCTTTTGAAGAATTCTTAGAAAAGTGCGATTATTTACAAACGAGGAAATGCAATCAAAACCTGGGAGAAATACAATGCTGTGTTATCAAACGGGTATGTGTATTTGTTTGTTAGCCCTAAGGATTTGCAACCCGTGGAGTATTTCTGGGTGAAGAATTCGGTTATTACGAAGTTAGATGAGAATCTTGTTGGGTTTTAGAATGCGTTTAATGTCAAGAACAAATACACTGATGTGTATTTCGCTTGTGATAAAGAAAAGGCTACTTAATAGTGGATAGAAGCACTAGATTAAGTTAGAACTGTTTAGGATATTGCCTTGTCGGATTTAGATCTAGACGATTTGATTGCGGAGTAAGATCGACTTGAAAATGGATCATTGGAAAAGAAAAAATCAGAGAAATCAAAAGAATCAGGGAATAATTTTGATTTAGTGTTATTAGAAGCTACATTCGAGCTTGGTTAAGTGAAATTGTCGCTGTTTGATGATAAGAAATTTGAAGAAAAGCCGTTTTTAACTTTCCAAACAAATAAACTCAATGCGTTTTACTAGCAAAGAAATATGAAAATGAATGTAAATATTGGTCTAGGAGGGATGTTCCTTTCCGATTACTTATATAAGTACAAGGATTCCGTGTTGGACGATTTTATTACAAGTAAGAGTACAAGCAATGCATCTTCTGAGGAACTAATCAAACTTAGTGTGACCATCCTCGAGAAAGGGCATCCAGAATATAAAAATGTAGGATTAGATGTATCAGTGAATTTCAATACTCTAACGGTTAATTTCAAGCCAGAAACACTCGCTAAAGTACTTCTCTTCATCAGAGTTCAAGAAGAAAGTAATTTCATTAATTATAGTTTTTACTGATCTTTTATTATCCAAAAAAAATAAAAAATAAATAAGATATTTTTGAACATTTTTTGACCTAGATCCTCAAGGCGTTCCTACATCTGAACTTTTAAGATAGTTTGATAACGAAGCAAGTACCTCAGTAGGATCATCCTCCGGTCAAGGTGTTGAAAGTTAAGCAAGTCTATCTGATGTCGATACAAATTCTTAATCTGGCAAATCCGTATAGAATCCTCTAGCTTTACAAGACACTGAGTCTATCCTCCTGCAAGCTAAAGTCTCTATCAAGGAAATCAAAGTTGTGATGATAAATCGAAGAAACAAGTTACCTGTGAATGATTTATCCATTTCAAATATCGATTTAACTTTCCAGCAAAAATCAGATGAAATGTTCCTCCAGGGCACACTCGGAAATCTTTAAGTCAGAGACCTCACGAATTTCCCTAATACCATCTACAAGGAAGAAGACTGGGATAAGATTGTACCGTAGGAACTCATTGGTCTACTACATAATGAGGTATTACAGAAAATGAGAATTAATAAAAAAAAATTCTCAAAAATAACTTAATATTAAAATGTTAAATATTGATCTATTTTCCTTCATTTTTTGCTTTCTAGAACGCAAGCAGCCTCTTGCAGATTGAATTCCGCTCTTTGACTGAGGGATCTACCAAAATCAAAGCAGACAACATTGCTACATTTTTGAAAGTCAACATGAATTCTATCCACATAAATTACATTCAGAGACCGATTCTGCGTCTATTAGACTATTCGTTAGTCTAATTATTAGGTCCATTGGGTACTCCTTAATTCTTTGTGGATGAAAAAGACGTTGATGCTGAGAAGCTAGTTCAATTATAAAAAGAATAAGCGAAACTAAAAGATCCCATGGATCCATTACGAAAATTAGGGAAAAGACAAGTTCGAGGGATGTTAGACAATCCAAAGGGTATGAAAATGGATGTTGTCATGATGAACCCCTTAATTACACTGAAACCTCGCCCGGAGAGCACTGAATATCTCCAAATCGATCTAGGAAAGATCACAGTTAGTAATGGTAGAATTAAAACTTCTGAACGATTGCTGGAATGCAAAGTACAAGATGAAGTCAAGGAAGTTTACAGTGAACATTTCTATGTTAAATTAGCGAATATGCAGCTACGAATCGTCAAAGAGAAGAATACAGTAGTTGAAATGACGAAGGCATTTGATTACAATGTCGACATAAATATGGCTGGATTTGTGAATGAATTCAAGTATATTTACGGACACGATATCCGCATCGATACGAGAATGATATTGAAGAATTACATATCTCCAATCATATTCAGGATGTCCAATACAGATTATAATCTATGCATGAGCTGCTTGTTTAAGAATATCACCTATGACGATGGATGCGATAGGTTCTTGATTCACGATTGGGCGAACAATCAAGAAGCATAATATGTAATTCAAAAAGCAAAAATCGAAGAAGCTGAGAGGCTGCAAAAAGCTGCATTGATGAATGGTCCATCAAAGGGTGGAGATTAAGATTCGAAGAGTGGAGGAAAAGCAGAATCAGATGAATATGACAAGGAAAGAGGTGGAATGTTCTGCTAACTGGACATGGAAAGCATGTCGATATTCGCAGTGGAAAAAGAAAGCTAACTGCCCTTTGCTAGAGTGACTCTCGGGAAAGTGAGAGTGATCTAGCAAAACACTGAGGTCAACATGTCTACTTCGTTGTATGCTTAGACGCTGAATGGCTCTTGCTTTAGGAAAAAAGATGATGGCTATCAAGAAGGCAGTTTGTTGGGGGATTTGAACATCCAAAGGAAATACACCAAAGAAGAAATGAGTAATTTAACTTTCTTGGTGAATCACTCGCTCTTCAAAGACGCCGAAGAAGCAGTTACGTTTAGGGCTTAGAATAGCTTGATTTCGAGGCTAACAGGGACAAAATATGAATTTGCTAAATACGAAAACACAGCCACAGCGAAAGAGACATTGAAATTTTAAATTATCTTTGAGCTGCAGATGATGCCAAATAAGGATAAATACATGGATGTTATCGTAGCTGATTTTAAAGTCCAAGCGGAGACAGGTCCATTGATGGCACTGTCAGGGTTTGCAGCGATGGACAATACAGTCACACCACCACCTCCTGTTTATGAAGTTAGTTTGACAAAGGAGGAGATTTAAGCTCAATAGCGAGCAGCAGAGGAAATAGAATAGTTCAAGAAACAAGTCGGAGGGGAAATGAAAATGAATATAAATGTCATGAATGTGTTGATTTGCACACCTTGCTCGGATAGCACAAATGTATTGGCTATCCGTGGGTTATTTGACATAAAAATTCATTTCTAAGTTGGATAATCGATCCCTTATATTCTCGAGTAGATTAACTTGAAGAAAACTACTCTTTAGGAGTCGTTTAATATGAACTAAACGTCTCTCATGGCAGCTGAACTCAAAGGCTTGGAGATATTTATCTGCAATGTCGAAGAGCTTAAAACGAAGGATTTCAAGAAAGTCAATAAGCGATCGGTGCTGCTACCGTTGGATTTAAGTTTCTCAAAGAAAGGATATCTCATGCTAGCTGCTGAAAATGCGACTCTATTTTCCAATAAAACCCTCATGGAAGTCAAATTAGCTAAGACTTCGTTTAAGATATCGTTCTCTGATCTAAGTCTTATTGGTAGCACAGTGAATCTTTTGTTAGAAGACATGAAATAGCCTGATTCAGCAGCAATACCAGCAGCACAGTAAGAGCCATCAAAACCAGCGATCAAAGCAGAAGCTAAACAACTCACCGAGGAAGAAAAGATCCAAAGAGAACTCGATTCTTAGGATGAGAAAGTAGTTGCGCTGATGCATAATGAAGGTTAAATAAACCAAATGGATCTCACAGCAGAACTCCAAGGGGTTTAGATTGTTATCGTGAACGACATGAACGCAGCTTATGTCCCCGTACTTGACTTTAACATTTTCGAGATGACAGTAAATCTCAAATAAAACAACATCCAGCTAAGTATTACAACTGGAATACAATTTAGTGCAGAGTATTACAATCCAAGAGTCGGCTTGTGGGAGCCCATCATAGAAAAAGTAGGGTTTTAAATTGATTTTATCAAAAGCGAGTTGAATAACATCAAACAGCTCATAACAGTTGAAATGAACTCAAGTTATTAGAATTTTAATCTCACATTCTCTACTTAGTTCCTCTCCATCCTGACGAAAACTACCAAGACTGTCAAAAAGGAAATACTCCCTCTTGCATAAAAAGGAAAATCGCATTCCCATGACATCAACAACGACGAGGAGCATAAAGCCTTAGAAACCAGTTTCGAAGCAGAAAGTTTCCAACATGTATCACCGTATACCATCAAAAACGAAACAGGATATCCGATCGAAGTCATCACTGATCTAACGAATGTTATCCAAGCGACAGAACGTAGTTCCCTAAAAGAAGCAATTAATCAGAAGGAATATAAGATTTAACTGAAAAACGATGAAGAAAAGAATTTCCAAGTTGATTTCGATCAATCACAGCTAGTAAGAAACACAAAACACAACAAGAAAAACCAAAAAGATTAAATTAATTTTACAATTAAACTATTTTTAACTCACAGGGAAAGGTCTAAGGTGAAGAAACGCATGTGTTTAAGAGATAAAGTGAGCAAGTTAAAGTCCGAGTGCTGATACCTAGCATACCGTTGGAGTTCATTCCTCAAGTTGATTTAGACAAAGTGAGATGTCGCCTAAGAGCTTGCAAGAGTTAAGCTACGAACAAGAAAGTTTTTGATGTAGCTACTGAAGTCAAGCTAGATGAAGTCTCAGCCAAAAAAGTGCTCGTGATTTCTTCTCCATTTTACATCACAAATGCCTGCTAGAAAACAGTTGTGATCACTCTATTTGATACATAAAAAGCAGAGAAATAGGTAAAGCAGAAAAAAAATAGATTTATGTGTTGATTTTTGGATAATTTATCCATTTTTCGACAGCATTCGAGTTTAATTTTTTATGATTTTGTTTATCGATTTATTAGGTAATAAAACTGCATACTAACTAAAAAGCACCTATCCCTTTAGATCTAGTCCGTGGTTGTTTCACTGCTACTCTTGAGGGTGATGCTAAAGGCTCCGATAGACTCTCATTCAAGAAACTTTATGAGAACTTTATGAATAAAGCAGAAGAAATGAGAATAGATCAGCATTACATTATCTTGAAAGTATCTAGGGATCCTATGAATACAAACAGGACATTCTTCTCCATTGAGCCACCTTACAAGCTCACAAATTGCTTACCTAAGACGCTTTTCATTTAACTCATTAATTACAAGTATGAACAGAGAGATAAATAGTGTTTTTAATTGTTATTTTTTTAAAAAATTTCATTCCCAAATTAGGAAATTCACAGCTGTTACTGAGCAAATAAACTGTGGGGAATCCTTTGAGTTTTACAACTGCACAACTCGGAAAGATGCATTCTTGAAGATTCAAATCCCTGGTCATTTCTGGAGCAACGAAGCTGTCATTTCTGAGAAAACTGTTGAAAAATTGTTAATCAAAGATATTAATGGAAATCAAAGTGAGATCTCTGTACAGCAGAAAGCATCCATTTCAGCGGATTCCCAAAGCGGTTGTAGATAGTTCTTTATCTACTGCAAGGGATACATCATAAATGAATCACCTTATAAACTCAGTGTCCTGACAGGAAACAAAAAGGAATCCAAGCTAGTTGGAGGATAAAAACAAATTTACCAAGATGAGAAACTTAACACGAATATTGTCTTGCTAGGAACTGACAGTGGCGACATGCTGAGCCTGGCTGATACAAATTACAATAAAATTTCAAAATAAACTAGCATTGGAGGGGTTGGAAACACTCAAGTGGATTTATTCACAAATAATTATTAAGGCAATCCAGTTTATTAGACGATGGGTGTAAATGTATCGATTAAGAATGTGGAGTAGCATGAGAAGCTGTTCTCCAAGGTCATCACAATCACGCCCAGGTAATTATAGGTTGTGAGAGTGGGAGAAATTTGAAATAAAAGTGATGAATTTTTTTTAGAAATGATTAATTTTC
>Ga0302271_10000364_pt1 | contig 43535 bp, 39 predicted proteins | sample III_Bog_N1_1_FD_198767 | JGI IMG/M metagenome (GOLD analysis project Ga0302271, IMG submission 198767) | Peat permafrost microbial communities from Stordalen Mire near Abisko, Sweden - III_Bog_N1_1 | ecosystem: Environmental > Terrestrial > Soil > Wetlands > Peat | place: Sweden: Abisko...
GTTGTTTTGGAGGAGGGTTCATTAACTTCATTATCCCAAAGTGAGTCTTAAATTAAGAAGAACACATACCAACCAAAGTAGACATAGGCAAGCTTTTAGACGAGTAGATTCATCCAACTAATATAACTCACTTAACTTCAAGAATAATTAAGTAATTATTAGGAATGTTTTCTCTTTTTTTTTGTTTTCTTTTTCGTTTAGATAAACCACAATTTGAACAGTCAAACAATAATATTGCTAACATTGCGTTAATAATGATTCTCATTTGGGTCCATTCTTCATTGGAAGGATTTTCTCTTAACCTTCAAATGAATCCAACTTTTTGTTTGAATTATCCCTTTATCAACAAATCTAAATTATGAATATCGTTTAAAACACACATAATTTTTAATTTTAGTGCAATAATTATTTAATTTCAGACAATTTTGAAATGAATCTTTAAAGTTAAGGAGGTTGAATATGAAAGCAATAAAAAGAGAAAGAAAAATATTATCATTTGTGAATCTGTAATTAATGCCAAATGCTAAGGCAGTTGTATATTTAGTTTACAAGTGACTTAGTAGATTTATCTTTATATTCTTAGTAGTTTATCCCATCCACAGAAGTATCATCCTCAATAAATGAGAACAAGTAAAATATATTTTAGAAGACAAACAAAACAAAAAAGAAAGGAGAATCTAATACAATTAATACCAATATATTTCTCATAAACTCTTCTATCATCCATCCTTTTTACTTCCTTCCTATTCACTTCAATCAGCTTTAAAATTCTTCTTTCTTTGGATTTCCTTTTCAAGATGAATAAAACTACAATAGGGAGTAAATTTGGGAGATCTAGCTCTACTCTTGACATCACTACAATTGCTAGTTATGGCTAGAAACCAATCTCTAAAACCGCATTGAATCTTTCCATAGGGATAACCGAAAACGACAACAAAAAAGGCACTCTCATGAGCACAACAACAGCAGCCAACAGTGGTAATTATCAAGGTCCTAAGTTTCCGTCTATTATTCTTACATCTAAAGACTCCATGGGCCCTGTTGTTTAACCAAAAGGAAAATATGTTCTCGCTCGAAAACTCTCACCTTTCTAAGTATCGAAAGACCAATAATACAACAAAGAATAATCATACTGCATAACTGAAAAAGACTCCAAACAACTACAGTCTTAATTACAACGAGATGCCTTAAAGAGCCAGCAGAAAGCCAAAGCAAACAGCTTCCATGTGAATACTAAACAATATCCAATTGGGATTGCTAATATTTTCGCAGAAGAAAACAAAACCATCAAGGAAGGATACACAGAATTAAGCAGAGGGCCGAGAGTTAACAAAGATGGGTAACTTGTTCCGTACACTCTGATTGGGCCAACGTAGCTTTTCAGCAAGTACTTGAACTATTCTAAGCTGGATAGGCAGTAATCATCTGTCAGCAATGCGGCTCAACAGCAATTTATGTTAAAGCAAAAGATGCAACGATAGGCAAGCACTGTGTTGAATAACTTTGAAGCGAAGGATATGCTTGAGAGTGCTAATACTAATAATCCACCACCTTCTCCACAAAGCAATAATTACAATAATAGCAATAACTTCTTAAATAACAGCAGATATTGTAACTATGCTAACAATAACTAAAATAATAGCAACAATAACAGCTAATAAAGTGGGATCTTCAGTGAAAATAACATGGCTGATTCACGGATGCACTTTCATCCAAGTATGCGCATATTATACTTACAAATTACATCGATTTTATAAAAAATATTTTTGGAAATGAAGTGAGAATGTTAATGAACTTAGTTATTTTGTTTAACATTTTTGTTAGGAGACACAAAGAATTCTTTGAAAATGGGTAATTCAAGCTCAATGATAGGTTAAACTTCCACTCTGTCAATCCACAGCACAAAGAAACGGCTACGAAACAGTGATTACGATGAAGTCAGTAAAGCAGAGTTACTGGAAGATATGAATAAAGCTAAGTAGAGAATGAAAGCAGAATAGAACAAACTGAAAACTATCCTTGGATAGCTCAATGTGGAGTAGAAACTACTTGCGACGAAAGAAGAAAGAAGTTTGAATAGGCATGCTTAAACTATTTCGGAATGGAGTTAAAGCATCGCGAGGATATCGGTAAAGAATCATAGAAAGCCAGAAGATTTGTTGATGCTCAAATCAGAAGAAGATCATAGAAAAAAAGTAGAATCAAATGCTGTTGTCCATGAGATGAAGTCTCCTGAAGAAAAATTAGGATAGAGAATGTGGTATTTAGGGTTAAGGAAATCTGAGTTTGGTGGAGAGAAGAAGAAGTTTGCTAAAAAAATAGACGAATAGGAGGGTGAAGATGTTGTATTGTCCACAACAAACATCAGGAGCTTCGATAACTTGAAGCATATGTAGCTGCTGAAACATAAAGACAAGTTAACGCTAGAAGGATAAACGGAGAATTCTTCCACTGATATTTTCAATAATTTCTTGACTTTATCATTTGATTAGTCTATCAATAAACCGATTGAAATCGTCAGGAGATCGATGGTGGAACTTTAGACAAATAAGAGCCATAGTAATTTATCTTAGAATGAGATCTTATATCAGCAGTCTTTAGTTTCTTCGCCTGTGAGTAGTTTTTATTAATCGCATTCTTCACTGAATAACTCAGTAGATTTCAAGAAATATTTCATGAGGAATAAAATGGTTCTGCCTTCAGATGCTTCCCTTCATAGCTTAGCGGTAAAATAATAAGGAAATCTTAATATAAATCAGGGATTATTGTATGGTAAATTGAGAGCAACAACAAATATTGTTCGTGTGATATGGATTTCGTAATCTGAAAAATTTGGAATGATTGTGTTTTTTGCAGGTGGAAGGCTAGAATGTTTTTGAGAAGGAAATAAAAAGCCTCAAGAATGATGGAAATCCATAAGGATTCAAGTATGAGCGTCTCGACTTTGTAAAAGCAGCTGCAAGTAAAAACAATAAAAATATCCAAATGAAAGAAATCTGTTTTTTTTTTTTTTGAGATAAAATGAAAGGACTATGTTAGATTTGAAATAATCAGTTTAGAGAGTGAAATATTTTGCTGATAAACTGAAGATTCCTTGATTAAAAAATGGAGATTTATTTATTTGTTTTTTTTTTTAAATTACCTCAGCCCTTTAGAAAAAATAACAAGATGATTTCTAGCGAGTTGACAGCAGAGCGCTGGATGAAGAAAAGGTCTATGAGTCATACTACAATTCGGGTGAGCTTAACAAGACAGGCAAGTATTTCTTTAAGGATCTATGAGAAAGAAGTGTTCACACTAAGGGTAGGTTTTTTATGCTAGTAAAAAGGTTAGTCTCCTTTTTTCAATTTTGTTATTAATTGTGCATAATGTTGTGATTTTGTATTATTTGTGATCACTTTTTGTTAAATTGTGTATTCATGTTTTCAATAGGAGGAGTCTTCCTAATGAAGTATTTCCTATTATAAATGAAGTTGCTTTGTAGATGGATATTGGGGGGGTGAGGGAGAATTAATTGATTTGACGGCATGAAATATTAATGGAATACCTGCAAAATGACAGTTGAGTATTTTTTGGAATAATTTAAAAAATTAATTTAATTTAAGGACAATCTCTCCCTCTCTCTCATAGTTTGAGTCCTATTTTAAGAATGGAAGAACTAAGCCTGTTTAATAGCTGAGAGGCTTATTTTATAAACTGCTACAGTTCTGTAATTCAAAGGACACACAGAGAGATTGAGAATCAATTCAATTCAGAAATATGGCATATTACATATCTAGGTTTTTCTAGAATGATAGTTATCCCAATGAAACTGATTGAAATCATCAAGAGAAACTCCTTCATATGCTGATCATTGAAGATAGATATTGATTGTTCTGTCTAATCTTCAAGAGTTTTAAATTCTCCTTAATGCAATGCGGACTGACAATCCAATTTAGTTTTTGATACCCCTAAAGATGCTATTGATCTTGCCCCTTGAGTTTTTAAGCAAACATTGCAACAGAGAAGCATAAAACAGCTCCTTTTTTATCCCCCCTTTTCCCCCCTCTTTTTAAATCTGCATGTTCATGTCTAGTTTCCAAAAGAGAACCTGTTGTAAATTACTGCGAGACAACAGATGTTTGAATTGAAACAAGAACACATTTTTGAAAAACTGTTAGAGATAAAGTTTATGTCGAATAATGAATGATTTAAGAAAGATATGAGAAATAAAGAGAGAGAAAAAAGAGAAAAATTAACAGAAACAATTAAATAAGCTTATTTAAATTTCGAAACTCAATGAAATATAAAAAAAAATCAAATTCAAATTGAACAAAATAATCACAAATTAAAACATTAACGAACAATCGTAACAACTTCCCCAAATAATCAAATTGGAAAGGATATTCAAACACACGTACAGAGGAGAAAAAGGTTAATCAAATCAAAGCAATTGAACTCTTCAGTTGCGATAGAAACTAAAGTTAATTTTCTTTGAAATTCAAATGCAGTGCATTAGCAGATAGAAAAACAAATAAACATGATAAAAGCAAATAGTTTTGGAATCTAAGTTGAAAGGAAGCTTTCAATGAATGAATGAAGAGATATAGTTTGCATACAAATGGTATGGTGATATGATTTATTCCGTTTTAGATGCAACAACAAAAAGAAATACATATTATTTGAACAATCCAACTACAATATTTTTAGATTTTTATCAAAACAATAATCTCCTTGTCCTTGAAGGTAGAACTACAGTCTATCCTTAATATCCTTGTTGTCCTTAGCTTTGTTGTTTTGGCTAGCATAATGAATCTCTTCTGATTTAGTTGAAACATTTCGGTTTAGCAAGATCATTTATCGCATTGGAGTTGTTACTGCAAATAAGGATATTTCCTTGCTAAGATGTCTGTGAAGGATCTTCAGGATTAGCTGGAAATACACTTTATTCAGTGATTATCACTTTATTGCATTGCTAAAGCTGATTCCCTTCAGATGGGTCTTCCTTGAAAACATCATTGAATTCTTTTTCTTGTTATCCTGGTAGTCTTGATATTTGCTGCTAATTGGTAGGTTATTCTTGCTATGTTTGCTATCTTGTCTGCTGAAGAATACTTTCAACTGAGCTAATTCTATGTTGTTGACAACGTGGATGAGAAGAAGCAAGTGCTTATAGATTTATTTACTCTCCCTGGAGGATTTACTGAAAGGGGATATTATGATTCAAATTGACAGTTTAAGGAGGTTTGGCTAGCTAGTTAATTGCGCCTATTTGTTTGCATCTTCGTTTATCTTTTTCGATTCTCTCGTTGGATTGTTTGATCTTGAGAGATCGATTGTGATGAATGATCTAGTGATTTGTATTGCTGCTATGATGGAAAATAGGATATTCTGATTAAATAACTTGTTTTGATTATTTTTGAATTTGTCCTTAATGCTTTGGTTGAGGAATATTCTCGTTTTCAATGTAATCACTGTCAATATTCAAATGTTCTTCATTTTAGACTTCTTTTTGGTTCTGCTAATAATCCCCTTGAAGGTCTTTGATTTCGTAGTTCGAGCCACCTAGAAATGGAGTGGAAGGAACTTCTGGTGATTTTCCAATCCGAGGCAGATGAAATTTTCCTTGATTTTCAGTGGTGTCTGATTGCAGAACTTAGTTCTACTGCTGATTTTGCTGTAATAAACTCTGCAAATTCTATGAAGTCTCCTGGCAATCGAGTCTTTCAAGGGAAGAGAGTTGTCGTTGAGCACTGAGATTATTATTCTGCAGAGTCTACTTCATGTTTGATCGATGCTTGCTGTGTTCTCTTCTATTAGATGAATCATTTTTGTCACGTCTTTCGATCTCATTAGAGCCAATTATTGCAGGTGAGAAATCCTTTAAAGAATATTACAAAAATATTTCCATTATGTAGTGATTGGAAGACTAAATGAATGTTTAAAAACACAAGAAACACTTTACTTATTAGAGAATATTGAAAAGTGCTTTATGTCTCTGGATAAGGAAGCTATTCTCTGAATAGAGCTTCTAGCAAGTTCTTAATATCCCACGGACTGCGTTACTCAAGAGATTCTCCCCTAAATGCTCTAAAACGCTGGCTGCACGACTGCATAACTCTATCTTTTTTGGACAATTTTGAAATGATTTAAAAGTTAATCAGGAAAAATACGGGAATTTCTGTTGATGTGAATATGCATCTCCCAAGTGAGTCATATGTGATTGTCAAAGTTAAAAGCACTTTCAAAATTTACAACCCTTTGTTTCTTATTGGCTATTTTACCAACATTTCTTATTTAAAAGTTACAACTTCGAACCCACATAGCTCTCTTTTACCTTTTCTTCTTGCAAAAATTCATTGTGAAGTTGAGGATGAAGATAATGGCACTTAGCTAGCTGTTGTTGCTCGAAAGCTCGTCGATAAATCAAAGGAGAGTCACCTCGAACAATAAAATCAAGTAATTGTGTAACTATGTTGAAAAACAATCACCAAACAACAAAGATTCCTTACTATTGCTGCTCTTGTTGCTTGCCATGTGTGAATATCTGTAATTTGTTTCTAAGAAGAGGTTGTATGAGTTTATTTGATCATTAGCATTTAATAATTTATTGTTTCATGCTGATACCATATCCATTTTCATAATGAGCAAAATCATATGAAAAGAGAAGGGTATTATTATCAGTTTATTTCCCTTCAGCAAGTAAACTTTTCATAGGTTCAATTTTTCACAAACAAACAGACAACTTACATCTTTATTAATATTTATTAGTCGAACCTTATTTGTAAATCTAGCTTGAAACTGCTAAACAACCATGCTACTAACACTTCTAATGTGCATTTTGGGTTTGTTCTGGCATTTTCTCAGAGGCTTCGGAAACAATTGAAAAAGCTTTCAAAAGAATTGTTCATCAGTCCTTAATCTTCAAAATTCAACTTAATTTCAATTAACATAGAAATTTGACTAAGACTGTTAACCCAAAAAACAATATTAATTTGTTCAGCGGATTTCCACAATAATTCAAAGACTCTTTTATGTTTAAAGTTATTAAATGAAGAATAAAAGAATCATAACCAATTCAGATTCATCAAACCTTAAAAACAATTCAATCTGTGCTTGAAATGTCCTTTGAATATATTTTTGCTATCAAAATGTATCACTATCCTTTAGATAAAATCTTTTTGTTTTGTTTTTTTGAAAATAACTACTAAGATCTTACAATCTTGGCAGTTAGTTATCAACTCTACTCCTTAATCATTTTATTAATTGCTTTCAGATCCTTATTGTAATTTAAATCTTATTTATTTCATCAAAATTACCAATCCAACTTCCTATGTGTTTTATGATTTTTTACTTACCGAAAATTTTTATTAAGTTGTGTTTGGGCTTGGCTTCTTTCCTTACTGTGTTTCATTTGAATTCAAACTATTTTTGTTGTTGTTGTTGAAATATTATTAAATGGTTTCTTAATTCATAAACACCTCTTCAAGACATCAAAGCTCTTTGTTGATATATTCGTTCAATCGAATATGTTGATTTGGGAATTCTTAATATGATAAGTTAGCTTATACTTCAAAGTATGATTAATTCAATATTGTACGAAATTACATGTTATTTTTTCTTTCACAAGATCCATTCCAAATTAAAGAGTGTTTTTCCTGCATTTAGATCCGTTAAACTAATCATGTTAGTTTAAGTTTCGCGGGGATTTGAGTTTTAATTAAAAATTAGCTGAAGAATTGGCTGCGATGAATAAAATTAATTAAATCGGGATTTAAATGCTCAGGGTTAAGTCAGAGGTTGAACTTTTTATCAAACATTAAGACTCAGTAAGATTTTGATAAAAAAATACAATTATCATAAAAAGAAGAACAAGTATTTCAACAAACTAATATTTATCAGTTTACTTTAGAAAAAATGTGGTGGAGAAAATATGGATGGTATCGAAATAATAATTTGAGAAAAGCAAGAGAAGAGTAAAACAGGTAGTAAGAGGAATTAAGAAAAAAGAAAGAACTTGTAATCCAAAAATAAGAAGGAGAAGAAGAAGAAGAAGAGGTAGAAGCAGAGGAAGAGAATGCTGAATCTGATAGTAGCTCAGAATTAGTCTAGAGGGATGTTGAAAAAGATGAAAGTAGCAACAAAAAAACCTACAGAAACGCATAAGAATTGCTTTCTTAGTTTGCTAAGATTAAAGAAGCCCGAGATTAGAAGTCTTCTGAAGAGAAACAGAAATTTGCTAAAAATCTTAAGAACGGTAAAAGTAAAGCCAAAAGATCTCGAGAAGAATTTGAAGAAGACCAACGAGCTGACTACCTGAGCATGCCTGAATTAAATTCGGGTACTTGGCCGAAATACATTGGTACTATTCAGTTCAGATCTAAAGTATAAATCGAATACTTTGGGTAAATGCGCAAGATTGAATTTACCATGTTCAAGCGGTGGGCGAACAAAAAAGCCGAAGAACTTCACAGAGGAGATCCTCTTCTCGTGGATTTCAGACATATTGATGATTTCAGAGGAAAAAATAAAACGATGAATCTTCAGGCTAGTAGATTGCATACTAATGTAGCCAGTGCGAACAAAGAAATAGTAAAATAACACAAAAAGATTTTATGATTTTGTTTTGTTTTAATTTGATTTTTGATTAAAAATTTTTGTTCAAATTAGTTTGGTGTGTTCGAGCATAATGGGTGTGAAATATGGAATCTTCTCGGCTACAAAGATTTTGTGACTTTGAGATTATTCTGTTTGAATCCAAGTACAGTTGACAATCGGATCGATGGGAATCAAGCATTTGATGTCATCATGGATGTGTATCTCAATGAAGCATTTGTTGCTAATCCACTAACTTTAGCTGATTTCTTGGAATATGAAACCAAAGAATAAGCTAAAGAAATGGAGAAAGAAGAAGAAGATACTGAGATAAATGATTCAATTCAGGTAAATCCACTTTTATATTTGTAAGAGAATTATTTAAAAATAATGAATAGATATTTGTGTCTTCTTTCTGCAACTAAAAAGGATACAATATTAAAAATAATATTTTTTGTTATTTTGACAGAAGAAAAACAACAAAAATAAGAAAGTTTAAAAGAAAAAAAATGGTAGAGGTAGAAAAATAATAAAAGAGGAATCTGACAGTTCTGATGAGGATTCTAACATAGAAATAGAAGAAGAAAAAAAAGAAGAAGAAGAAGAAGAAGAAATTGAGGAAAAGGAAGAATAATCTAAGGGCAAGAAGAAGATTGTCAAAAAAACATAGACAGCTAAGAATGATATGATTGTAGAATGGGAATTTAATTACATTCTCCATATGAAGGAAGTGATCCCTTAGTTGTTTGACTTGATGAACTTGAAGAGAACTATTCCTTCTTTGATTCGTGAGAACAATGGCACTGAAGGGAGATTACTGAGGAATCTTGCTTTGAAAAGATAGCATGCAACTCTACCTGCGTAATTAGTTTTGAAATCGAAAGAAATGAGAGATTACTATTCGCACTGTCCCGAAGCACTCGAAAACGCGACTCCGTTGTTTTTTCTTAAAGAACAAGAAGAAAAAGAAAAAGAAAAAGAGAAGAAGCGTAAGAAGAAGAAAGAAAGGGGAGAAAATATTAGTTTTATTTTGAAATTATTTACAAATATTTTCTTTTTTTCCCAAAAGCAATTAAAAAATTATCGAGATCTAAGGCTCGAAGAGCTGAACAAGAAGAAAATGAGAGTGAGATTGCTGAAGAACTAGATCAATTTGAAAGAATTAATTATGGCGATCTAAATTAGAATACTCGTGAGTCTCTTGGGTTAGCAGAAGTAGATGGAAAAGAGAAAGAGGAATTAACAGATAAGGAGGCACTGAAATTAAATGAAAAATTCTCAGACCTGAAGGAATCGTAGTTCTACTGCATGACTGCAGCTCCAAAGACTATGTCCACAAGATTGTTTGATTACCAAGAGCAAGGGTTGAGTTGGATGATGTACAGGGAAGGAAGGCTCACAAAGAGGGAGTTATTTAAGAATTATCCATAGCATTTCATTGAAGACCGAGAATTGAATTCATTTTATGAGGAAATCACTCTGCCTGATTCAACTAAATTTTATCATAATGTCTTCTCAGCTGAAATATCACAAAGCTTCGTACCAGTAATAATATTATCACAAATTTATCTTTCTGAGACTAGACAACGCATATTTTTGCATGAGAACATTTCAAAACATCTTAAATTATTTACATTTTTCTTGTTAACTGTTTGTTCTAACAGGCTCAGCATACTTTTGGTGGGATATTGGCTGATCAAATGGGTTTAGGAAAAACATTAATGAGTCTGGCATTGATTCATTCAGACTTACAAAAATCTAAAAAGAATTCTAAAATTTCTGGAACTTTGTTAGTCTTGCCGTTAACGTGTCTAGGTTAATGGGAAAGTGAGATAACAAAGCACTCTAATAAAGATTCGATCAAGATTCTCAATTACCATGACAAAGACAGTAGAAAAGAAGCCAATCTCAATTAATATGATGTAGTCATTTGTCCATACAATCTTCTTGGATCGGAATATTCAGAAGATCCAAAAGGCGCACTCTTCAAGAAGAAATGGCATAGAATCATTCTAGATGAAGCGCAAAAAATCAAAAATAGCAAAAGTTCAATTGCTAAGGCTGCTTTCTAATTGGATGGTCAATTCAGATGGGCACTCACAGGCACTCCTATTGAAAATAAACTTGATGTAAACTCATATTCACAGTCATTTGATATTTTTGTTTAAATATCCTGAAATGTTATGTTTTCTTTCAGGATTTATTCAGCTTGTTGAAATTCTTGAAAGTTGAGACATTTGGTGAGTGGTTTTGGTGGAATTCGTACATAAATCAGAATGCTTCTCGAAATGACAAATTTGATCTCCTTCATTAAATCCTTAAACCATTGACTCTTCGTAGAACTAAATTATCTTAAGACAACGAAGGAAAGAAAATCTTAGAGCTGCCTTCGAAGAATATTCATCTCGAGCTCGTCAAACTAACTGCGGGGGAACAAAAACTTTACAATTTGCTACTCAAAGGCAGTCGTAACATTGTTGAAGAGATTCAAGGCAAGTCAAATAATTCGGGCTTGGGGAATAATTACATGCATGTGTTTTAGATGATATGCAAGCTGCGACAATTCTGCGTTCATCCTTCGTTAGTCTTCAAAGATATTGACATTTCCAAGGTGTCAAATATTGCAATTCTTAAGAAGAAAGTTGATGCTTTTCTTGATAAATTTAGAGTTGCAGGAAACAACTAATAAGAAGGAAATCTCAGCTAATAAAGCTAAAATGATTAGAATGGTTCGAAGATTTCAAATGAGTATAGAAATGAACTCATTTAGAATATTAAGCAAGGAGAGTTCAAAAATTGTCTTGTTTGCTTTGATGACATTGCAGTGCATTCATTGAGTGTCTGTGGGCATATTCTCTGCAAACCTTGCTTTACTCAATCAGTCGAAGTGCATAAAACATGCCCTATTTGCAGACATCCTTTGAAATTAGAAGATATCTGCGATATTGTCATGTAAATAATTATTTTTTTATCTTTCTTAGTTTTAATATTTAATTATTCAATTTTTGTCACAGACCTGAGGGAGATGATGAAGAATCTGAATAGAAAGAAATGGATTTCAACGATATCAATAAGCTAAGTGGGTCTAAAGTCAAGCGAATTCTAGAAATCATTTAGGATGTCCATAAAAAAGGAGAAAAAGTTGTTGTGTTCACACAATGGATTGCACTCATTAATATCCTTGACGTGCATCTACGTTCGAAAGAAATCCTATTCGAAGTAACAATAAATAACATTCTAACAAGTCAGTTTCTACTAATTATGAGCTTATTTTGACATTTTTAATGTCCTAAAGAGAATTGAAGGCAAAATAAAAGCTGCAGATAAGGACAAGGCTCTCAAGAGATTCGAGAAATAAGATGCTAACTCTAAAAAAGACGATAATATTACAGTTTTGCTAGCTTCAATGAAGACCGCTTCTGTTGGGCTTAATTTAGTTGCAGCTAATCATGTGATCCTCTGCGATCCTTGGTGGAACCCAGCAGTTGAAGATCAAGCCATGGAGAGAGTACATCGAATTGGATAGACAAAAGAAGTTGAAGTTTGGAGAATAATCTGTGCTGGTACAATCGAAGAAAAAGTTCTAGAACTTCACAAACAAAAAAAAGAGATGATCGATAATGCTCTAGCTTGTACTGATGCAGAGCGTCGTAGTGGAGCGATCAGTGAACTTCAATTCTTGCTAAACTGAAATATATTTTGTTTATTTCTGTTGTTGTTTAATTATATTTTTTATTATCAAGAATGTATTTTTCAAAGTAAAACTTAATCTTACCAAGTATGCCCCGGTAATTAGACAGATGATCATAAAAATTAGGTAAATAAAGCATATTAATAAATTATCCATGCATGTTTATTGAAATTTCTTTGAGATTATTGAGCTGAGATAAACAAAAAAATAGGGAAAAAAAGTATTTGTCTTCAAATTTCAGAGAAAACGAAATACAAACAGAAGAAGAAAGAAAATATGAGTAAAAACATAGGATCAACTTAGGCTACAGCAGCGACTGTGCGAAAAGGTTCTGGAGGGAATTCTGGAAGCACGAATAGTAACTTATAAATTGACTAAATTGATGAAGTCATGAAGCGAATCTCCTCGACAATTAATGATAAATTGACAAATGAATCTGTGTATTTTTTCATCTGCTTACTGAGTACTGCCACGTAGTACTTCAGCATTTACAGACTGGTAATCTCAAGGGAAGGAGAAAAACAGAGAAAATGAATGATTTAACACAAAATACAACTGGGAAATGAGGTGTTTTTGTTTTGTTTTACTGAATAGAACGTGTACATCTTCAATTTCCGGCTGTTTTTGTACTCCATCTTAGTAATGACGAGACGATTTGTGAGCAGGATTATCAAAGCTAGAGAAGCATCTGATCCTTTAGCATTGCAACCTACCACTCCAATCCTCAAAGTTATCCATACGCTAATCGTCGTTGACATAATCTACTTAGCATTTAAACTATTTTAAGAGACTCAATCATACACATCTCTCCTTCTTCTGGCTTATTAGTAAAAAACGAATTTAGTATTCCTATTTTTGGTTGTTGTTTCTTTTTGAGGAATTGTAAAAACCTCTTATGTTTGTACTCGATTATTCCCCTTTGAAATTATTCCAATATCATCGAAATTCAGCCATTTGATCTACTTCAAATATGGGTCCAGTGTAACAGAGAAAGAACATCAGTTCGGGTTCAATCACGATCTTAGCTTCTATGTCAAAGGTAAAGAAAAATATTTCAAAAGCAGAAAACAAGCAAATAGGCTCATCTTGCACTAACACTTTTTCTTTGTTTTGAGTTATGGCAATAAAACTCAGCGAGATCATCTACTTCTCATATTTACTGCCTCTCAAATTTATCGATGAAGACGTACATTACGACTAGATGGCGAATTTAGCAGTCGCAGCAATCACATCCCTCAATCTATTGCTATTCTTTGCGATGGAAGTCTTCATCAATATTGGGATGGTCAACAAGATGCAAGCAAAGAAATAGGGCTGCTGGAAATCCATCTCAGCAGCAGCTGCAGCACAGCAGTAAAAAATAAAAACCAAAGAGATTGTTCAAAAAAGGTTAAATTTTTTCTTGAATTTTATCCCACAAAGGAATGTGTTCGAATGGAAAGAAAACCAGCCGTACAAGAGGAACATCGTGGTGAGCTTCAATTCAAGATGGTACAGATCACAAGGGAAGACAAATCTCGCTCAGCCAGGATCAATCAAATAAACCCTCTTTTACGTAGACGCCATCTAATCTGGCGAAATCTCACACTCACATAAATTCGGCTATGTCCGATTTCGACAAAGCTTATCTTCCATAAAGTTCAAAAGTCGAGGAAGGCGCTGATCATCATGTCCGGATTTCTCATGGTGTTACAAGATTTTCTCATTTTGAAGACGACGACCCCGGTGACTTACGCATTGACGTTAGTGCAGACTCTTGTGGTGTCCGTGTCGTTAATCGTTCAGAATCGCAGGCAAAAGGCAAATTGAAGCTGACCAATCTTCGAAGAATTCAAGAGCTTTCAAGATCATAGAAGTAAAGAATATTAAAAGAAATTTGTTTTAAAAAAAATAAAAAAAGGAAAAATACGCAAGAAGAGTTTCTGAATAATCACATAAACTTCTTTTGTAGTCAGTTCTCTCTTCGATTATAAGAGCAAAAAGAGGGCAAAATGTCCTCGTTGTATAGCTAGTTATCATATCATATTTTGACAAATCAATTCAATTGATAAAAATCACATTTTTTAAATCTAAAATACAATTCCAAAAGAGAAACAAAATGCATGAACTTTCGCATTTTATCTTGCTCTTTGAAGATAAATGTTTGTTTTTGTTTGCCATTTTCACCAACAAGAGAATAATAGCTAGAAATTTTAAAATGAAGGAGATTGTTATCTCTTTTGTATCGAAGGTACTAAATCTAGGAAATTCCAAAATACTGACAGCTTGCATGCTCCCAAATCAAAAGTTGCACCCGCTGAGACAACCATTTTAGCGTTGGCTTAAACAAACTTATCCATAGCCTTGAAATTGCTTCCGTTGAGCTCATCTGTATTGAAATTCAACGAAGATGTCACCTAGATGAAAGGATCGATATATGGCAGTTCCTTAAACAGCTCAATCCTAGAGGTGTTACATAAAGAATGATAACTCTTTTTTTAATTTTGCAACATATACCCTGGGAAAGGATCATATATCTACGGTCTATCAGCTTAGTTCAGTGGTTTTAGAGAAAAAACTGTCAAAGTGCTGAGCCTATTGAGAAAGTTAAAATGAAGTCGTTTCCGGCTATCTGCGTTATCAAACACAAACGATCTTTAATAGTTGAACTACGAGAGGCTCTTAAAGAAAGCGTTTCTGTTAGTTGCATCGAACCCTAATGTGTTTTTAATAGATCTTTTGAAAGTACTAACTGAAGTGAGATCGACATTTTAAGTTTGAAAACTTGTTTAACTCAATGAAATAACTGCCCTTTGCTAGTCATTTCCTCCTACTTCCTTGACAAATAACTTTGTTTAAATGGAGTAAATCCATTAACTTCTCAAATCAATCTTTGATAGTTTAGCTCCAAATTAGTATTCATCATTATTGACTCTTTTCTCTAAGATTTTCCCTTTAAATTGAATATTGCAAGCCCCCTTCGTTTCAGGCATCAAAGAAGGAGAGAAATAGTTTAGTTTCACAACTCCAGAGTCGATATCCTTAACACCAACTAGATTAAATGCATCGTATTCTTCAGTTAAGTTTTCGAGATTTAGCAAACAAGCTAGTGCAGTTGTATTCTTGGAATTTCTTCTTAATAGACCAATATCTTTTTTAATTCTTATTTTGGCAGGAGATAGTTCTCTTTGCACAGGTATTAGCTCACTTAATGCATCCGCTCCTCTGAGAAATACGTCTTATTGGCTGTATTTGTCTTAAGATAGTTTAGATGCTTCAAATTCTTTTCGGATATCTCTAAAATTGCTTTTCCATAAGCTGATATCTAATTCTCTACCAAAAAACTGCTTCCATTCCTTCCGACGTTGAGATTGTGAGTTGAATAATGTATTCTTGATTTTCCTCTATGTCTGTCGCCAGTAATCGCCTGTGTCTATATTTTACAGGCCAAATCCTTAGCCAGGAAGAAAAAAGGACGGATCAGAGGGTATATTTTACATTTTTTTCTTATTGTTTTTGTTTATTTTGTTTTGGCTAGTTTTTTATTGTATCTAAAATAAAGAGAAACCACTATTTCTTTCTTTTACTATTGAGATATTCAATTACTTTGAGTGTTATCCTTTCAACTAATATCTTAGTAACACAACTTTCGGGATTGTTTTTGCAGATAAAATACAAAATGCTAGAAGAAAAAAAGAAAATGTGATGAATAAAGTGAAATGGAAATCCATTTAGCAGTAAATTCAATTTATGTACAAATAATGGTGAAAATATAAATAAAAACAAAATCATTCTTCAGCTTCTTAATGGATATTTGACCCATAAGTAAGAGTCGATAAGGACTAGTCTAAATCATCTGGGGAATTCGAAACGAAGAGAACCAAGAGTGTCTTGTCAGCTGGGCCTGCAGATTTTAAACACAAATTAGATCAGTTCAAAAATGGCGAATTAATTGTTAATGTTAAAAATTATTTTGTTTTACGTAGATATGGGTAGAGAATCAAAGTGAGTTTAGAAATGGAAGCTGTGCTATATTTGAGTTATTTCTAATGCAATAAATCTCTGAGAGCTGTTGTAGTTCGATTGTACTCCCTTCGATGCTCGTCTATGGAATGTCTATCCAATTTAGCAAGAACCACAATATTCAAAGTTGACAAGATCGTCTGTTTATCATTTTCGTCATCACAAACATCCTTATTATCTCGATCTAAATCATCAGTTTATCCTTGAATTAATGTCAATTAGCACATCAAATGAGTATGATTCTTCTACTTTGCTTGTGCTTATCTGAGAAACATCTTCAAATCCGAAGTAGATTTTAACCAAGATGATACTTATGAATTAAAATGGGCTGTAACATTGATTCCTGTTATTAGATCAGTTTAGCAAGAATCAAATACTTCACAGACAGTGGCCATAACTTTGAGAGTTGTATTCTTATTAATTGTATCATTTAATTGATTTTACTGCCTAAAGGGATACTTTAGCTAATCGAAAATGAATTCTTCAGGGATGATAGTATGCAAAAATGCAGAATTATTTATGAGAACAATATTTGAATTGATTTCATTTATGAAGCAATTTGCAGCATCTGTCATTTGAGACTAAACATGCCGCATATGGCTTAATACCTAAGAAAATTTGTAAATACTAATATTTTAGTTATTCTTTAGTTCTGGCTTACGATTACTACTATTTCCTTGGTTATCATATTTTTAATTCTTGTTGCAACTTTAATATTCATTGTTATCTATCTTTATTGTATTGCTTTCAATCTTAAACTCAATAGCAACAGCTGGAATCTTCATTTTTTTATCTTTATTTTCATAACCACTAGCGCTTCTAGATAAATTTCCTTTGTTTTCCTTTTCGACAACAAAGCATACAACTTTAACTCGTTCTGTATTTTAACTCATTTCCTGCAATCCACTACCGATAGACATCTTATATTCTTCATTTAAACCCTTGAAACTATCTTCTTCTTATTAATTACATTGTATATCTGTTGCTGTTATATTCTCTTCTACAATGATCATTTCAGGAATTCTTAAAAGGTTCTTTTTCTCTTTTTAAATATCTTATTAAATCAATTCCTTCTTCCTTTAAAGCAAATCCATTCTTTATATCCACTCTCTTTCCTCTTGATTTACAGCTTCTATGTCCATTTAATTGCTGTTTCCTTTATCTCCTTTAGTATTCTTCTTTGATTATGGTATCTGCAGAATCTTTTCTCTGAATTATTTAGTTTATCTAGAGAATTCCTTTTTCATCTATTCAAGATGTTATGAAGTTTTTTATATTAGTAAATGACTCTCTCTTGTCGCAGTGATCCATGAATCATTAGCCCACTAAAGTACCTCTCCTTCGCGCATCAATTGAATCACTAAAGATAAAAATGAAACAAACAAATAATTATTTTATACTATCATTCAATTTGAAATTAATCCAAAAATTATCTCTTTTTTCATCTTCTTTTGGAATTTCATTTTTATTATTTGTTATTACAGAAGGTTTCTTGATATTTGCATAGCTTCTCTAACACAGCATTTTGATTAGCAATCTCCTCTAACTCTTCATTATCTTGATTTGAACTCACGTCAGCTAAAAAAGAATATCTTGGTTTCATCAAATCCTTTTCTGTTTTTGTTAGTTTGTCTTCAAAGCAGCTGACTGTGAAATTTACTGTATTATTGTTCTCTTTATCACTACTGCTACTTGACTAGAACTACTTGCTGCTGGATTAGGCAATCTTGGTGAAAATATTCGAGGAAGAAGACTACTATGAACTTTGAGAAATCAAGTGACTTCTCAATAATTCAGTTTTGTTAGCTTAAGTCAGCTCGCTAATCACATTATTCATTAGATTATTTCTCTCTCGCAATGCATTGAGTCTCGCATTGAACCCGCTGCTACAACCTGAGTTTAACATATTTAACTCCACCTGATAAACTTCTTAAAAAGCCACTTTTCTTGGGATCTTTTTCAAGCTTTCTTCTTTGTTTAAAACTATAAGCTCCAGATATGATGACTGGGCTGTCACAATGTTCAATCTATGTGTGTGTGTGTGTTTTGTTGTGTTGATTTGATTTGCAGGACTTAAATCAAATTAAGTTTTTTTTTTTCAAATTCATATCGACCCGCAAATTGCTCCCCAAAACACTATTGTTAACAGATACAACAAAACATACAAAATCTCCTATTTTAAAACAATGAAAATAGTCTTTATTCTCATATTATCTTCTCATCAAACCTGCGCTTTTTCATAGAGAAATGAAATTGAATTTCAAAGATGATTTCTGTTTAAACAAATATAAATAAAAAAATTTCATATTTTGACTTCAATAAATAATGAATTGTTTTTTTTTTGAAAACCAGTGGATAATTTGAGTTAATTAATTAGCTGAAGACCTTATTCTTTTGTTTGGATAAAATGGATATTCCCCTCTCATAGTTATGAAATTCCAATGTATTGAGTTATTTCTTTATTCGTTGAGGGAATAATGGATTTTTACAAGGTTTATTTCAGTGTGATTTTCATTCTTCACAATAAAAAAAGTTGAACTTCTTTTGAAAAATAAATCAATAACATTGAACAAAATATGACTCAAAAGAACATTTTTTTCTATTACACATACATCACAATTTAACAATTTCTGTTTCCTTCCCTTACTTGTCCCTTCATCGCTTTTGTTTCTTGGAGATGATAGCTAAAAGTGCAACCATTTTCCCTTGTGAAGATGATGTGCTTTCTACAGATTCTGTATTGAGTTTTTCCCATGCAGCTGCTCCTTATTCTACGAAAGTCTAAGCGAGGCCTATCACTGTAGGGATATGTTTACCTATCCCGCAGAGTTCTATTGTCTTTGTTCCACCATCGAAATGCTTCTTGATTGTGGCATAATAATCATCGAAGCTCACATCTCCTATCGTAAATTTGGCTTTCTCAGGAAAGATTTCCATAGTTTCTTAAGTTTCGGTTGTGCTATTCTCTTGAAATAAAGTTCAATTATTCTTTTTTTGTTTTATTGTAAAAGGCACAAAAAGGAAAAAGATTAAGACTAAAAGGGATCAGAGAATCTCTTAAAAAGGTGGAAAAAAATAAAAGGAGTTCCCTTAAAAACAAGTATTTCAACTTTAATTTGAGAATAATAAATAATTAATTCAATGGTTTGGTTCAATGTTCCAAAAATCAAAAATCAAAAAGTTTTTACTTCATGCATGAAGGTTTCGGGAATATTTAATTTCTTTTCTTATTAATGTTGCAAGGTGTTGTCATTTAGATAGTGCATTTGATGACTTCTTAATACTTCTTGAAAACTAAGAATAGGTATTTTTCATAATAAATGCGAATTTTATATTTTTTAAATACTATAAAAGAAGCTAATTTATTTGATGTTCTTAGAACTTCTGAAGAACATTTACTATTTTTAGCTTTCGTATGGTTATGCTTGATTGTAATCTAAAATATTCAATTCATACTCTGTCATCAGAGGGCTTCCCTGTTGGAAATAAATTAAATAAAAGAAAAATAGCAAAAAACTCATTAGACTCATCATTAGACTCAGGAATCCCTGACAATGTGGAAATGATATGATTCCTATTGTTCACTCACTTCTTTTTAGCTTTGCTCATGAGTACCAATTGATCAAATCATTATTTAACATCATTTAGGCTATCCCCTTAAGCTCTACGTTTTGCATTAATCAATCTTAGCGGAGGAATAAAAATAATAGATAATAAAAAACTCATTTCTGACCCTTAGGAATCACTCCATTTCAAAACTTAGCAGGATGTAGAGAGCAATAAAAGCGATAATTAGAGGGTAAAAAGGTGGAGACAGCAGATGATCTACCTTAGAAATCACAAAAATATTCAAAATACTTTATCATAACAAAAAATAGTCTTTCAAAAAAATGAGCTGTTGCAAAGCATCTGAGGGTGTTGATTTTCATAACTTCGACGACAATGAGAAGGAAGAAAAAGAATAAGAAGTAAATTCACTTTATGAGCTTCCAGATGCAGAGAATGTTACAAATTTAGTTCTTCGTCGATTATTTATCGCTGCAGGGATTGCATTTGTGTTTCTTATTGTGGAACTGGTAGGAGGAGTAATAAGTGGATCCTTAGCTATTCTGAGTGATGCCGCACATATGTTCTCAGATCTCAGTGGATTTTTTATATCTATAACTTCGATATGGATAGGAACAAGACCTGCTTCATTGAGTCTATCTTATGGGTATCACAGGGCTGAAGTTATTGGAGCACTTACTAGTATTGTTTTGATTTGGGGACTCACTATTGCACTCCTCTATGAAGCTACTATGAGAATTGTTGAGAAGACTATGGTCTCTGATCCTTTGTTTATGCTTGCAACTGCGATTTTTGGATTGGTTTGCAATATTGGTATGGCAAAAGTTCTTCATAGTGCCCCTGGCCATTCTCACAGCCATGGAGGTTGTGGGCATGATCATGGTCATGGTCACAGTCATGAAGGGCATGGGCATGATCATGGTCATAGTCATGATGGACACGATCATGATCATAAACATGATTAAAAATAAAAAAAGAAATAAGCTTCGATTTAAAATGGAAATCCAGAATCAGATGAAGAGAATCATCATCACGAACACAATGGACAAGAGTGTAAAGGACATCATCATGATAAAAAAGATAACCCTAAAAAGGTTGATGATCAAAATGGCTTATAAAATATCTAAAAGAAGTGTTCTAGTGGACATGATCACGATGAAGATCATCATCACGGCTCTGACCATTAACATGCAGATGATGAAAAAAAATAAGAACAAGGAAAAGACGAAGCTAATCACAATTCTGGTAAATGTAATGGTCATGATCACGACCACGAGCACGAGCATGAACACGAACATGATCACGATCACGACCACTAACACGATCACAACCATGATCAAGAACACGATCACGATCACGACCACTAACACGATCACAACCATGATCACGAACACGAAAACGAACATGATCACGACCACGACCATGAGCATAACCACAACCATTAATGCAATCATGACCATGGCTCAAACGGATAATCTAAATCAGCCAATGAAAACCATTCTGAGGCTCCTACAAAAGAATTTATCATAGATATTGAATCTAACAATGAAAAACCTTAATCAGAAGCAAACACAATTTTCACCACAATCCTCCCCCAAGCTAATCCTTCAATCCAAGCAGTTTAAAACATTCATTTGAAAAAAAAGTGTTCACATTAATACTAGCAAATCGAAAATAACGGAGACATGCAAACAGAGCAATGTCTTCAATGCGAAGAAGAAGACGAAGAAATTTAAATTAAAAAGTAAATTCTCAGCAAGAATAATTCGAATAGCGACTCACACGCTCCTAAAAACAAGGTAAAAAATATAATGTTTTTGTCCACTTTGCCTTCCATTCTTACCTTTCATTTTTCTAAATAGAACCTCTCGAAAATCAATGAACACGACAACTACAATCTCCGAGCTGCTATGATTCACGTGATTGGCGACATCGTTCAATCTATTGGTGTTGTAATTGCAGCTATTTTAATCTACATTTTCGCTGACACTGAAGAATACAACTATTGGCATATTGCTGATCCGATTTGCACATATTTATTCTCTGTGCTCGTATTCTTCACTACCGTAAGAATCGTAAAAGAATGCATCGTTGTATTGATGGAAGGAACTCCCCTGAATATCCAACCAAGGGAATTCAAAGAACAAATGACAGCCATAAATGGTGTAACTGAGCTCCACGATATTCACATATGGTCACTTAGTGCAGGAAAACCTGCGATGAGTGCTCATGTTTTTGCAAAAGGCGATAAAAATGAGGTCTTAAGGAAAATTACTAATCTTTGTAGAAAAAATGGAATTTACCATTCCACTATCTAAGTTGAAGATCATGAACTTAAAGACAAACCTAATGCTATTAAATGCAAGCACAACATCCATTACTGAGATGAAGATGTGCCTCTGATTCGTAGTGAGTTGAAGAAGTTGTAATTTTTAGAGTTGTTAAACAAAATTGACACGTCTCACAATATGATTATTTGTTGAATTGTTCTATTATTTGTAATAAAAATGTAAATCAAAGTGTGTGTTTTTTGTTTAGATAATTATTTTCCTTAGATTGGTTTAAAATAATAGTTTTTATTCATTCTAATCTTGTCAAGGGCATTCACATACACAAAAATAATGCTAAATCTTCTCTCAGAACTTCTTGTGCTCTCATGTTATCCAGCCATCCTTCATATTCCATAACTAGTTTGTATTTCTCTCATGATTTCGTGGTCTTTGATGAGACTTGCAGCTGACTATGGATGGTTCTTCTATGCATATTTGTAGAATGTTCCATAGTATGAAATAAAGATATTCAGGAATCTCTTAAGAACTTTTTTCAAGACATTTGTGCCTTGGAAAATTCTCTCGCATTCGTTTTTGAAAGCTTCGATTCTTTTGTTCCTCGAAGAATTGAAATCTGCGCAGATAGCTTAAACGAGCCTAGCATGATCTGCTTGATTTTGCCCTGAAATCTTGGATGCATTGAGATTAATTTCAGCAAGATCTTCTCCAATACTCTTCATCGCAGAGAGATTTTCTTCTTTAAGATTCTGATTTATGAAATCGATAAGTTCGCCAAAAAGATCCTTTAGGAAAATCGTAATAAACTCACTGATATAGTGCGCAGTTTCCTTTTCTAATTCCCTCATTTCTTCTTGAAATTCCTTTTTCGTTGTCGTGGTATTGCTTGGACAGGCACTAAAGTTAGTGAAGATGAAGTCATACACAAGAAGAAGATACTTGCATCGATCAAGACCTTTTGCAATGTCTGCAGCGTTTTTCTTTATCATCGAGAAAAAATCTTTACGGAGGATTTAGATTCTCGTGCAGAGCATGCGGTTGTCTTCGAAATAGCTGTAGAGTGTGTAAAACGATATTGCAATATCAGAATAACGCTGGCAGATAAGTTTATAAGAATACTGCCTCTCGATGAGTTTTAAGAATTTGAGATTCTTTTCTTCGATTGAGTTTCTGTGAGCCTCGAAGACCTTCTCAAATCTCGGCCAGATGAGCATATTAATTGAGTTGAAGTACTCCTGCAAAACAGATGAATGCTAGTGGATATCTGCAAACTGTCTCTGGAATGCTTCATTCACAAGAATTATGAGAATCATTCCATTGCAGTCGAAGCAATCGTTGAGAAGATTTTTGAGAAATTCCTGAACAGCCTAGAGCGTTTCTCGGAATATTTCCTTGAAGATCACTGAGTTCTACGAGTTAGTAAGATTAAAGAACTAAGAAGAAAAGAATAGCTCGCTTGAGATGACACTCAAAACGAGCTTGCTGAGAGATCGGAAGGTTTGTTCGATTGTGAATCTTAAGTTGTTTTTTTGTGCTTGCAATCCAAAAATGACATCTTCCTCTAAACGTTGCGGATTCAATATTTTGTCTCTTTCCATGAGATCGAAGATGGATTTAGTTTGATTGATCTAGATATTAACTAAAGTGCCAGTCTTAATCGAGATGTTATTGCGAAGATTTAGTAGGTTATCTGTAGAAAGAGTGTCAGTCTTGAGATATATTTCGACACTCGATTTTTAAAGTTCTGTGATATGTTTCTTGAATAGGTTAACATAGACTTTTGACATGACTTGAGCGTATGTATTACACAGTTCAGCGTAAATTTCTTTGTAGTGCTGTTTCAAGAACTCGGTAAAAACTCTGTAATCTAGCAGAACATTTTTCTATTGGTTTTCAATATTTGTCATTGGTTTCTTCAAAGAAGAGATCTTTTCTAATAAGAACTCTCGCACTCGGCCGCATGCTTTGTTTTTAAGTTTGTTCAACTCAGGCTCTAGGATTTTATTTGAAAAAAACATAATTAAAATGAAGTTAAGTTAATAAAAAAGGATACATATTGTTTTAGTAATTTTTTTACCTAGCTCTCTGACAACTGCAGCATCGGGTAAGTGAGTTCCCTAGAGATATTCTAGTTTTTAGCAGAGTGATTTGATGTGATGCACGTAATTCTGATCGATTGGAGCGGAATTTATCGCATCGATAAGCTTAGGATCAAGAACTGCTGAGTCCATAAATGTCCCCATAAGTTTTTGGAGGTTTTTCCGATTTGTCAGGGACACATTCATTTTTAGAGACTTGTCCTGTAGAACAGTCATCTGACTTTTGATCTCATTGAGATGATCTCTGAAATTCTCCAGGACTTTTTCTAATTCTAACAGAATAGAATCGCTTTTATCAATTTCTCCATCTAGTTCTTTCATCTCTGTCTCCACTTTCAAGTAGTCATATGCTGCTTCTATTTCTAAGTTATCTAACTCTTCTACAACCTGTTTTTCAAGAACATTAGTTCAAAATTGAGTAGATCAAAAAGGTAACTTGAATCTAATGCAGCATCTAATTTAAAGTATTTTTACGTTTTCACACATGTTTCGGAGATCTATTTTCTCAAAATCTTACTCACCTTCTGCCATTTTGCATTTTGAATGAATGTATCTTTGAGTTATCGGATCCAATGTGGCATCCGAAAACAAACTGCTTTTCTTCTTCTCCACTCCAGCCATTCAATTTGTATTTTGTTTATTTTTCCCTTTTTTTAAGATAATCTTTTTAATTTTCTTCGTAAGCTGTGGATATTTATTCTTTGATTTGAATGAAAATCACAAGAATTCTGTGTAATTCAATAACTTTCCATTATCTCTTGATTTATATTTTCTCAATCTAATTATTATTTTTTTCAAATTAAGAATCAAATTATTTCACTGAAGGATAATGGATAACATTGCACTGTATTGTTAATCTTAGTTTAAAAAACAGATCTGCCATCTTTTTTTGCTAGTATTTTCAATAAATGATTTGTTAGAAATGTTTCCTATTTTTGCTAAAAGTCTTTTGAAAAATATCTTTTTGTTTATTTTCTTCCTTTTTGGTTCATTGAAATTGCTATTTATTTGTCTTCTCTCTTTCTTTCTCTTCCCAGGGTTGCAATTATACTTGAGCAAATTAGCTAATCTTGTCAAACGAAACCCTTTATTATTTTAAAGGAATCTCACAGAACGAAAAAGAAAAAAAAACTAATAAACAAAAAGTATTTTTATCTTATGCTATTCCTCCAGCGTAGTTGCGCCTCTTCTGCGTTGCTCGCAGCTCAACTTAGAAGGGCATTTAGCATCGCTAACTTCTCTGCTAAGCCATTGAAGTATGAGCTAGCAATCAAAGAAGAACCAGGCAAGATGCCTGTTCTCACCAGAAAACCAGATGAGATTCTTATCAAGCAATGGTGGTCGCAAACAGGTGAGTTTCATTATTATTGAATTAGTTTCTAAAAATAATGATCGTTCAGAGTATTAAAAAGTCAGAAATTGTTATTTGTAATCAACAGCTTTTGACAACACTACTGCTCTGAGAGTTCCAGTTTTAAAATTCCTTGCTGAATAAGGACAAAGCTACACAGGAAAAACAGTTGGTAAAAATAAATATCACATAACTTTCGATTAGACCATCATTATTGATCTTGACTTACTTTTTGAAATACCAGAATTGGAATAAGATATCTTCAATGTTCCTTTACGAAGAGACATAGTCCATTCATATGTCTTATGGAGATAAAATAGAGATGAAATCAAAACCCATATCACTAAGACAAAAGGAACTGTTGCTGGTTCCGGCAAGAAACCTATGGCTCAAAAGGGAAGTGGTAAAGCCCGTATGGGTAATAAGGTAACTAAATTATGAGCAGAAAAGAAGGTATATTTTTAAACTATTTTGTTTGTTTGAAAAAGCGCGCTCCTGGTAGAAAGAAAGGAGGTAAAGCACATGGTCCTAAGCCAAGAATCCTTAGATATCCTCTTAACAAAAAGATCAGATTGCAAGGTAGGATATGAACTACAAAATCAAAAGGAGAAATTCATTTGTTTTAACTGATTTTGTAAAATTGTCTTAGCTCTGAAAATCGTGTTGAGTGCTAAACTTGCTGAAGGTAAATTACGTATTATCGACACTGAACGAGTAGACGAACCAAAGACAAGAGCAATCGCTAAGGCTCTAGAGAAAATGGATTCTCGTTCTCGCATCTTAATTGTGCATCCATATTTACCAGATGCTAACTTCCAACTTGCTCATAAGAACATCTAAAAAATCGAGTCCTGTTTCCCTCATGAACTCAGTGTTTTGAAGGTCTTAACCAACGATAGAGTGTTCATTACCTTGGAAGCTTTGAGATAGCTCACTCAAGAGATTTAAGACCGAACATTCCGTTAGTACAGAATGACCCATGTTGAGCGTGGAGTCACAGCAAGTGAAGAAGAAAAAGAACAAGTTTGGCCAACTGTTAAGAAGGAAGACACCTCATTATACACCTTCGATCCAGCCAAACCTCTTAACTTCAAGTTCAAGATTTTACAAGACTATTATGAGAAGTACGAGCAGCTCAAATCAAACGGAGAAATCACCAAATATAGGGAAAATATTGAATGACAGAAGATGTTCTTGTTTCTATGATTTCCCTTGGTGTTTCATATTATTTGTTGTCCTTTTTATTTACAATATGTAAGACGCATTATCTTCATCTAAATGTTAGCAAGACAAGAAATAATTTTATCAATGATTGTGAGTTTATTCTTCTTCTTCTTCAGTAGGTTTTTTCTTCTTTCTGTGTCTCTTTTCTTCATCTAAATTGAGGTTACCTCTCTCGTAGAATTTCTTGAGAATATCACTGCATTCAGTTTCCAGATAGCCACCTAAATTTTTAGATAGATAATCATGAAATAGTATTTATGGATTTGCTAAATAAAAATCCCTTAAAAAAATATCAATTCATATTACCAAATGATGGATAAGCTGAGGCTCCAAAGCTTCCATTGTTCAGAGGGAGAATAGTACCATTTCCACCAAACCTCTCGTTGTAGCATCCAAAATAGACTTCTTTTATCCCTGTTACAGAAAAAATACATTAAAAAAAATCATTTTCTCAAATTGAAAGTGAGTACCCATGAGCGCTAACGAGTAGGCACACATAATGCAAGGCTCGCAAGTGACAAATAATATTGTGTCTTTGAATATGCCATCCTCATCAGACTATTTAAAAAAAAGTGAATTTTTGGATAATCCAATAGAATTAATAGCTGCAGTTATCTACAGGGGATAATATGATAATTTAAATGATTTTAGGGATAAACAAAGCATTTAATAGTTACTTATTGATTTCTATCCGAGAGAATCTTTCTAAAGCAGTTGATTTCACAATGAAGAGTTGCCTTTCGGAAGGAAATAAAACAATAAAAGAGAGGAATTCAAATGCTCTCACTCACATTTCCATGCTTGTTGGTCAAGTTATGCGCTTATGCAAGCACCTCACCTTCTGAATCTTCATTATTCTTAAATCTGACCATAACACATCCAACAGCGACTTCATTGTTTTCAATTGCGAGTTCTCCCTTTGGAAAAGAACTCTCAGTCAAAAATGAAATATCTCCCAAAGATATTTACTTGTTATATGGCCATTTTCATATAATTAAGAACAACCTCCTTGCCGAGAGAGGGTTTGCTATCCAAAGAACTGGTAGGAATGTTATCTTCCATTAAAATTAAAAGAAAAAAATTGACAGAAAGAATAAATGCTTTTGGAAAAAATTGATTGAGTTTGAAAGGATATTAGCTAGTAGTTTTAGCTGCAAGAGTAGTTTAAACGCTGGAAAAAGAAACAAATAATGAAAAAGAGAAAAAGGGAAAGTTAAATTTTGTATTAGAACAGGCAAAATCTTGCTTTTAGAATGAGAAAAACTGTTTTCTGCAAAAAATGTGATGTTTTGATTCAGGTTTAATGAAGTAGATGAATCGGGGGGGGAGGAGAGGGAGTTAAATCTGAAAAAAAATCGAAGTTTTTCATTTGTTTTTTTGAGAAAAAGATTAGAACTTTTCACTTGTGTTGTTTAGAAAAATCAAAAAACAAAAGCAAGGAGAGATGAGTATGGCTGGTGAAATGCTGGGCGAAAAGAACCAGGAGAAGTTATTCTCAATCATTTTAAAGCGTGAAGAAAATTAGACTTGTGCTGATTGTCCAACAAAAGCTCCAACATGGGTTTCTCTTGATTTCGGAGTCTTCGTCTGCATGAATTGCTCGGGTAATGCAATTTTTAGCCTTGAGGTTTTTTTACAAATCTAAACTCCCTTTTTATCTTTCTTAATTAGGTGCACACAGGCATCTCAGCAGAAACTTCACGCGAGTCTACTCGACTAAGATCGACAGTTGGAATAAAAGTAACTTTCAAATCATGGATCATGTCGGCAACGAAATCGCTAACTCCTACTGGGAATTCAAAAAACCAACGAAGAGAATCGCTTTCAATGCGCTGCCTGAAGAAAGAGTGCGATTTGTGAATGACAAGTACATCCGTAAAATGTACTCCAATCCGAAGTCTCAAAACCCAGTTCTGACTTTCATCCAAAGGAGAGAAATGGGGATACTAGAGTAACATTATTAAGTCTCCCTTTTTAAACAAAAAATATTAAAAAATTTAAGATTTAAACTCCTCAAGAAATCACGATTATTATGATTTTCCTTTTTTGATACCCTAATAATCTCTTTTTCCACTTTATTACCTAACAGGAGACCTTACTAAAATAAGGAACACGTTGTTACCCCATAAGTTAACTGCGTTGGAGAGAAAGAATTTATCTCGAACGGAGCATCAAATTTAGAACATGAAAAACTGCGCAAGGAACTCAAAATCAACGCAGAAAAGAAATTCAATTCTGTAAATTATGCCAAAAATAGTGTTGATCTTCTTGATATTGATGAACCATCAGGACCTGCAACCACTAAAACGCAACCGTCGCGTTCATCTATTTTTAAATCAGATGCAACTACAGCACCAAAACCTCCTCTTCCTCAATAAATCAAATAACTCCCCAAGGAAAAAGAAGATGACATTTTCAGCTAGTTTATCTCTGCTCCTTAGAATACTTAAGCTTCCACTTCCACTAATCTTCTAGATATGTATTCAAAGACACCCGATAGTAGCTCTCAAAATAATTCTGCTCCCAATATCACTCCTTCGAATCCATCACAACAAAACTGTTTGAACTTCACAGCTCCTCAGCTTTACTAAAATCAAGCATAAACTAAGTAAATTCCATTTTTTCTCCTAATTTAATGCAAAAAAGATAATTTTTTTATTTAAAAACAGCATTAATACGCTGTATTAATAGCAACAGCAATCCAACCCATATTAACAATTCCAGCAAGCTCCCTATCAATAGTAGCAGGTGTAGACTATTTAACAATAAAATACCCAATAATTTTCTCAACAACAAAATTAATAACAACAAAAAAACGTAGACTTGATGTCTCTTTACAATTAGAACTCCAGTGCTACAAATGGAGTGTCTTCTCAAAATGGCAACTATTATTAAACTCAATAATAGTAATAGCCGTAGCAATAACACCAATAGCAGGCTAATCCAATAAATGCAGTCAACAAGGATAGATTTTAGGCTCTGAATCAAATGAATTCATATGGAACTGCATACTATCCATACTACAACTAAAATCAATAGAATATGGGTTTCTATCAATAAGGTGCTCCTTAAGTTGGCTACTAGGGACAACAGTGGAGATGACATATTTTTAGTAAATTAGTGAATAAATATGAAAAATCCTTCATTGTGTTAGAAATCAGAGAGTTAAAAGGGAGAATTATTAAATTTATTAATAACTCTGAGATTATGCTTTCAATCTTCCTTTTGATCTCTCCAACTTGTTTTTCGTTTGTGTTGAAGTAAATTCATAAAGACTACTTTTAACCTTCTTTTTTGAAAATCTTGAGTTGAATTTAAATTTGAGAATCAAATTGGGAAATGTAAGTTGAGGAGGTAGGAGAGAAAGAGAGAAAAAAAGAATGATAAATCTAGAAAATTCCTCTTCTACTCTTTTTACTTACCCTATGACCACTAAAAAAAGATTGACACAAAAAAAGAAGCTCAAAATTTATTTTGAAAGAAGTAAATGACTACTGAAACAAACAAGTAATTGATACAAAGAGAATATGAATATCAGAAATAAAGATGAACATTATCATAAGCACATGTGAAAATAAAGATAATCTTATGAAAAAGATACTAGCTTTGTTACTCTGTAGCAATGTCAATTCTGGTAATAATTCATATTTAGTTTTTCTGCAAATATTTTTAAGATCAAAAAGAAAAATTCTAAGAAATGTAAAATCTTCAAATCTAAATTAAATATCTAGTTTACTTCCACTCAATCAGTCGTCTACTTAACTAGATGACTCTATTGAAAAAGAACGATTATCTTATAAATCGAGTACCTTACAAAATATTGCAAAGACAATCATCGAGAATCCAATGAAAAATGATAAATAAAAAACACATTTATTCCCTGAGTCATCGTAATACTTCTAAAGTAATTTCATCGTAGCCACGTAAAGTAAGGTACCTGAATTAAATGCAGCTATACAGCTTCTGAAGGTATGCTCAGGAAACCAAATTAGAATAGTCCCAATGATAATCCCTGAGATAAAGAGTTATGAAAGGATCTAGAAGAAGAATTTAGGGTCGTAGGGCTAAATAGATGAAGGGATAGATGTAGAAGTAGAAGAATCTGAGAGTTATCTGGAGATTTTACTTAACAGAACAGCGACTACTATAACTCCACTAGCGAGTTAGATAACAAAATCTATCCAGGTATTTGCACTTCCGATGGCTGCCCCGATCAGCACCACGTAGAAATGAATTAATATAAAATTTGTTTTATTGTAATTCCCAGAAGGTTCCTCGGAGATTTACAATTATTTGATAGTGTTCTGTTACTGCTGTTGTTGGTTAGGATTCTTCTTATTAGCCTGTAAAAGCTGTACTTCAAGATCTTCCTTTGTTTGATGATTTATCATATCTTAAAGCTCAACAACTTCATTTTTCTACATAGTGTGGACTTAATTTCTTCCCTTTAAGGTAATTTTCTTAGCTACACAGACTGTATCACAAATAGAATCTCTTTGTTCATCATAGTCATACCCAACAATCTTATCGATAAGCAAAGCAGCTCCGAAGCTCAAAGTTGCTAATACATAGTTGCACATGTATACATGATCGATATTAGCTAAATGCAGTTAGTGCTCGGAAAACGGCAGCAAAAGAAGCAACGAGAGACCCACATACACTCCAGACACTCCAAGCATCAATTTATTGCCTTGGGATTTGCAAAACTACAAAATTTTCTTAGAATCTCCTATTTTAGGCATATTTTTGAGACTAATGCCAGCAGCAACGAATTTAACGCAACTTAATGCAATAATCTGCTCAGCCATATTACGAAATCTATTTTTTGTTTAATGGAAGTGTTTCTGCTGCTTGTTATTTTTTGTTTGCTGTTTTTTATTTTTTTTGTTTTGTTTTTTAATTGTTGTTACATTAAATATTATGTTAGAATCATAATTTCGCGTGATTTCATTAAGTCTTCTAGAATCAATTTGGTTATATTTTTCTTATAAATCCCATTTGTTTATCAATATCAATAGCACTAGGCCATTCAAACTCAATTCCTACGTATTATTGAATTCGTTACTATGAACTTAATATAAATCATTTTTATATTTCTCAATGCAATTCAATTTCTAAATCTGATTGTATTTTTTGGAAAATTTCTTAAAATATACTTATCAGAGGATTCTTCAAAGTTGAATCGTTAATAAGATTCACACTGGCAATATGAAGATCAGTCAATTAAAATCCTTAGTAATAATGAAATCATAACAGTTTGAACTTTTTGAGATTGATAAAAATGAAGAATAAACGAATAGAAAAAATAATTAAACAGTAAAAAATTATTTGAAGATATCTTAATCAAAAATCTTTCTGTTAAACTTTGATAATTTTTTGGAAAATTTTGAATAATTATTTTGCAAACTTTTATGAAAAAAAATAATTAAAGTCAAATTTCATTTTCTTCCCACCTACAATTCATATTGAAAATTTCAAATTTAGTTTCTCACAACGGAGACAAACTAAGATAATGATATTGAATGTCTAATTTTTCAATATTTAATATGGGTCGATTGTTTTTTAAAGTTGTTGTTAATTTGATTTTTTTTTTTCATTTATTTTTGATTTCTTTTTATTCTTTTTTAAATGATTTATTGTAATTTTTAATTTTGCAATAAAATTAATTCCTTTTATTTAGGGGGTTCTTTTTAATACTTTTCTCTTTTAAATAATTGAATAATTTTGTCTTTTTTTTAAAAATATTTTTGATAAATTCAGATTTCTTTCAATAATAGCTGCCCGCCAAGGCAAGATGATGTCCTAAATTCAGACTATTCATCTATCGATTTACATATTTGGTTGTTGTAATTTTAGAAAATTAATTGAGAGACTAGTTTGGCTGTATTTGAATCGTTGCGCATCTGGAGGGGAGGAATGGAAGTCTATGGCTTCAAGAGTTATGGTGGGATCTCAAAAGGAAATACAAAAAGATGAAACATCTATTTGATATCCAAATTGAGAGCTCAGGCGTTACCAAACTATAGAGAAGCCATATACTGGTGGATTTCCAAAAAAACTCTTACAAAGCGATGGAGACAACAATTCTAGAGCGGATAGATGGTTATTCACATTTATTTATTGTTTTTATGAGGTTTTTCTCCTCAGGAAGTTTTCTTTTTGAGTGAAAATTTATTTATTTTTTAAATTTTCCTTGTCATCAGTTTTGAAGCACAATTTCAAAATTATTAAATTGTCCTCCTCCCCACCCCTTTCCCCAAGATAATTATTTTTTTTCTCCCCAGAAATCCCTCCCTCCCCCCCCCCCCACTTATTTGCAGTACAGATAAAGCCCTACTCATAACTGACATTTTCTGGCACAATTTCGGGGAAAAAAATAAGAAAATTAAGAAACAAAGATAGAATGAACAAAGAATTTAGGAAAATATCGTTATCAATTGCTAATTATCGAGAATTCTAATTAAAATTAAGAAAAAGAACGAACGAACTTTCACAATTAAAACAAAAAGGTGAACTAACCAAGCACTTTCCACTTTGCAGTTTGTTTTTTACTCCATAGTGCTTTCGAGGAGGGAAGGTCTCCAATGTTTGAACTAACATTTGAACCACCTATTAAATTTTTAAGTAATTTCCATCCTGATATTAGAAGGTCACTAACTTGATATCCTTCTTCTTCCCATTGTAAGGAACTCAAGTTATACTCTCCTCGAAACTGTTACCTTCACCTTTTGTAGATATAATTTATGTCTTAATTTAATGGCTTGAATACTTTTACTAACCTTTATTCAGCCTGTTTTTAAAATATTTCATGTAAAATACCTAATTTAACAAATATTTATGTCTTTTTGCCATAAAAATTCATCCATAATTACCATCGAAATCATCATCGTCATCATATTTTGAGCATCGCCATCTCACCATACCCGTTGATATCAACACCATTGTCTTAGTCATCATCATCACCTCATTTACCATTGTGATTTAGATGTTCAAAATAAAATGAAAGAAAAATACGAATTTATCAAGAAAAAAAAATAAACACAAAGCTTCAAATCATGTATGAAATTGTTCTAAAGAAGCTGTTAAATAAACCTTCGGGGGAAGGGTATTTAAATAGATTAATAACTTAAACCGCCTCTTTCACTTTTTTTTGCAAAAATATTTGCCACTTAATTCACCTCTTTAAATATTTCTCATTTTCATTTTTTTTTCACATGATTTTTTTGTTGAAAAGCTAAAATATTGTTTTGTCTTTGTTGGCTGGTGCTAATCCAACAAAATCTAGCTATTTCCCCTTCAACTCCTTAAGAACATTAATGCCCAATCACTTATCAAGGATCCACTTTGTTGATTTAAACACAAAGTTTCTCTCTCTCTCTCTCAGATTTAAAAAAAAATAGCAAATACTAAAATTTAGTCGTTTTTTTAATAAAAAAAGAAGTAGAAGTTTTAAATAAATCAAAAAAGGTAGGAGCACTCATCCATCATGAACGCTGAAATAACGATACACACTTAGAACTCTATTGGCAACCGCAATGATGTTGTTTCTTCTCAATAAAATCTTTAAGCTATGCATCTGGGCAGCGCCCCACAAATAAAACAGCAACGTCCATCTTAATAATACCACGATAACCTTGACAGTGACAGGAAAGGAGGAAGCAATCAGAAAATGAAAATCTTAGACAGAATTCACTCCTTCGATTACTTAACCTGGGCAGCAATGGTAGCAATATTCACATCGATTTGGCAGATTGCAATACCGTTTTCATGGGTAGAGACTGGTCCTTAAAAATGGCTGGGAATTGTATCAATCTTCTTATTGATATTCTCAGTGCTAATTCTTGCATGGGCAAAACACAATCATACTTTGCACAAAGAATGGTATGCGAAGTCACTGCTACATGTATGCACAACTAATTAGGGATCTCTTTGACTTTTAATCAAAACAATAACTGGTCTTGCTAGCTTTTTGATTTTATTTTTTTTTGCAAAACCAGCACTAAGTCAACAATGGAAGCATGTGGAACATGGACAAATCAAGCAACGCAGCTAATAAAGAAGTTGAAATTGTTGGCTTTGAATTTGCCTAGTTTATATTCCTGATATCGCTGCTTTTAGTCATAGTTTTCTCAGGTTTATTTCTTGGAAACAACATGTTCTAAGGGTATTTCATTTCCTTAGAATCTGCTAAAGAGAATGGAATCGTCAACGGCGAAGAATCTCGCAAAGCTAAAGTATTACTCCTCGCTTAGACCCTCTCAACAATACTTAACATTGCTAATCTTCTCTATTATGCTTATTAAATAACCCCACTTTGTCTTAGTCCTCAACACTTCCCTCCGTTTTTGACATACTTCCTGACGACCCATTCACTTAATTCTATCCTCCTGTTCTTTTTCCATCTCTACCTTCTTTCTTATGTCAAAGCCAACAACAGAATCAGCACCAGTCTGCAACATCAAGGGTACTCTTTCTTATCCTGCATTTTTAAACTTTAAATTTTGTTGTTGACTATTTAGCTGCATTGACTTCATTGGGATTCTAGCTTCAATCGCAGGATTTATTAGTCTCATTTTCATGATTTATAATTTCTTCAATACTCGAAATAAAAAACCCAACCAAAAACGATATCTCCATTTAGCTGCATTCTATTTTCTGCTAAGTGGCATCATCTTCGCTTAATCTCTGATCCTCTACATGGATGTGAAGAATGCGCAAGTAAATTTCTCTGGGAATTGCAATGAATCCATGAGAGATTATTCCGAAGATTTTCTTCAAAGTATCGGATGTCCTAGGAAGTATTTCGTCGCAGAATACAAAGATTCGTTAGTGTTTGACATGAATTGTAATGAAGAACATATTGGCTTAGTCTGGGAAAGAGATATTTCCAAGAACAATACTCAGAAAATGAATCAACGAAGCTGCATAAATATCGGTTGCTGTCCTCTTATCGAAGAATTCTAAGCTGTGTAGTTTTGGACATTCTTAATCCTGTCATCAACTCTAGTAGCCAATAGCTTGATAGTCTTTACACTTTGCTTAATGATCTATACGCAAAATGATAGGTAACATAAAACATGGTTGGAAGGAACAAAGATTTTATTTTTTTCTTTTTTTGAATGAAATTTTTTTTCACAGACAGAGCATTCGTTCGGGAAATAAGATTCTAAGTGCCGGCAGAATGACGGGTTTAGTTGCACTTGTCTTGCTATTTCTCACTATATCCATATTATCATACCTCTACTCTGATCTGCAAGGCATTACAGATCCACCTAAGAGATCCAGTATTTCTTCGTTTGCTGGAAATTTTCATAAAAACAATAGGAATTTCCATAATTCAACAAGGCCATCTACCAAAAACGGGGATATTGTCCATGGTCCCTTGAATGGCACACACGAAAACAAGAATTTATTAAATACTTCCAAAAAAGATACCTCCTTGCTGAATTCAGTTGAAGGTTGTCAGAGTGTGCTAACGTATTTAAAAGGAGGAAAAGTAGATTTGAAAGAGTATTTCAAACAAATTTCATAAATTAAAGCATCATTCTAGTAGAATTCAATATTCAATGGCTATAAGGCTTGTCTGAGCGGTGAAAAAGGTGTGTTCTGGCTATCAGCTGATTACTAAGATCCATTTGTGAGGATTTAAAATTATTAAGTTTGGAATCCCTACAGAATTCTCTAGGCGCATGATAAATCAATTGTTTTCCATGATTCGTTTTGCTTTCAAGCGGAGACACATTCTGCTAATGATCTTATCAATCATCGTCTACATTTCTGTCTATAATCGCAAACAGATGGCATTGATATCAAGGAACTTGAAGAATTAGTGAAAATTGAATCAGTTGAGAAAGTTCAGTTAAAATTTCCATCAAGTTCAGGTCCTGTTAGTCTTAGATTTGAGGAGCTGGAGTATTCTGGCATGCAAGACAAACTGGAAGACAACATAAATATCAATAAAACAATTAAAAAATCATAGTTTTCACATTCACACCATAATAAAACTGCAGTAGAAATTGAGCCATAGCCATAAGATGACACACCTTACCAGCCTGGGGATGAAAATTGGTTGAATGTGCAGATAGAAGTATATGCTGCTGAAGATGCATAAGTTTTACATTAATCGGAAGTGCTTGTTTATCCTGAATTATCTAAATGCAAGTACAGCCATTTCGATACTTCTTTTCCTATTCGTAGATAACTCACTGATCTTCATGGAATCACACTTATGTAAGCAGCTAATCTATCACTCATATGGTCTTCCACAAAAGGATCCATTTCTTCTTTTTTTCACAGAGCTCATTTTGTATTGTTTGTTTGCTAGATAAAACCTTCCTGCTAATTACACATACGCAATCCACTACAGACATGACGATTATCTTTTTAATTGCATAATCTTTGATCCTATCCATAACGGCGGTGGAGGGATCACTACTTTGATAAGAGCACCTTTAGTCAGAAAATTCGTCAAAGGAAATGATCATTCGTTTAAAATCATGCTCTCATGGACTTCATCTCTTCTTTCCTTAAGACTAAGTGGAACTTTTAATGCTGGATAATTCAATCAATGCTAAGTAAAAAAAAACAATATTTTACTGATATTTTGGAGCTTTTCCTTTAAAATAACCTTTAATATTTTGTTGCAAGGTTGGTTTTTATCAGTAGAAATGTGGAGGGATGGAATCATTTGGTTCTCCAGAAGGATCAGCATAGGTCATCGTTGTTGAACACCTTGGAAAGGCTGACTATCTTTTCTATGTTGAACACATGTTGGAGAATAAAATACTAAGAAATCAAATGGACTTACCTGAAGGTGATGATATCTCTCCAGAAGATGAAATCCACTTAAAATTCTTAAATCAGCTGTTCTTTAAATCAAATGCTATTATCAAAGTGTATGTTCCAGGATCTGTCCTTCCTCTTAGCGAATATGCACTCCCAATTAACTCAGTTCAGGAGTTGAAAAAACGCCATCCAGTTTGGTTAGCTTTGTGCTTTAATGGTAAACTTGATCCTTATTAATATGTACCACTTGGAAAATACTGGTAGAGATCGAAAGATACAAAGAATGCATTGGAATCTTAAGAAAAATTATAATAAAATGAAAGTGTGCTGCCGAATGCAGATATCTGTGGGAGATTAGATCTGGAGAAACATAACCAACAAAATGGCAAACATAAATGAACAAAATACATTACATTTTTGAATGCAAAAAATAAAATATAATATTTTACATGTTTTACACAAAAACAATGAAAATCACTAGAACGAAATTGCATATCTTATCCTATTTAGCTGAAGGAGTGAACTATTATATTAAATACCAAGGGAACTTTTAAATAATTTTCGCAAGTTTAGGCAAAGATCTGGTTGAAATATTCAACTCTTTTCAAGAAAAATATTTTTTTATCTGCTGGATAACTAAGTCAATGTTCAGTTATAAAAATGACCCTGAACCTTTGAAGGTCTTAATGAAATAAATAAGATACCCTTAAATATTCTCAGGATGCCACACACACAAAAAAAAGAAATAAGAAATCGAATTAAAAAAGACTGTTGTTTAATTTGAATTTTTCGAGGGGAGAAACAACAGCTACAGACTACATACAGCAGGGTAGTTGATTGGTTAATCAAAATAAGAAAAAACAAGCACAAAGTCTTGATAAAATCAAATAAAAGTTTTTTTCATTTCAAATACGCAAACACAGTTCTAGGAAAGCAGAACGAGAACAGAGCATTTTTCTGGCAGATCAAACAACTGAAACGTATTTGCAGGCAGACATTGAACTGACAAATGTAGGGTAAGAACACTTATAGCAAGCATGGTCGCTCGAAATCTACAACGACAGCAGCAGTTAATTAGCAAAACAACAGTCTAATCGTCTCTGAATCATAAAACGATCCATTCCAAGAATACCAGCAGTAACAGTATTATTACGATTAGCAGTTCTAATCTCAAGGGCAATAGCTAAAATAGCAGCAATAGAAATAACCTTTTCAATATGGTGAAAAGCGACCCCTAAAACCGAAGGATCTGAATAACTATGAGAATTCAAATTCCATTCACTAATCTCCAACTCCACTTGAGCATCAAGATTCACGTAAAAACTCATAGCCTCCAATCAGACAGCCATTCGGAAGCAACAGCTATTCCCAGTAATAGCCGCCATATCTCTTGGATTGTAAATTACGAAAAAAATAATATTATTTTTTTTTAAAATTCAACTCATTTTTGTTATTTTTACCTAAATTAATTTGAAATTTTCTTAAACCAAAAAAGTTAATTCTCCAGAGAAATATTTAAGCGTTTAGCAATCGAGAACCATCAGCCATCTTGAGGAATAACACAAGCAGCTCATGCAATAATAATATTAATAACAGTTCTCCTCATCGACAACATCTACTTCATCACATCCAAAGCAGAAAACAAGCTACACAACGAAAAACGCATCTTCAAATCCCCACACAATCCCTTTCATTCGTGCATCACAGCCTAATACAAGCAGCAATAACAGTAAATACAATACTAGTAACAGCATGAACCCTAATGCCTCCAAGGACTACTACAAGAACACCTCATACTCGACTAAACACGTATCTAAAATCAATCACCCAGCAACTTAGGTGATAAATCCATACCTGCACAACCAGAATGCTACTAAAAAAGCCTATTACAACGGGAATAATAACAACAATCCCAATGTGAATCAAGGAAGTTACAAGAACTTTACGAATCCGTAACTGAACAGCTCGTTCTCATCTTCAGCGAAACAGCAGTAACTCACACCTACTCAAAAAAAGTAAAACCCTCCGATCATCCCTAAACACCCTTAAACCAGGCAGAGATCAAACAATTCAGTATCTTCTTCGTCGTAAAATGTGGTCGCAGCTGCAATGTAACAATACAATTACCAACAGGCATAGTAATTCTCCTCTCATTAGCTCTAATCTTCATAGCCTTTGTAGATTTATTAACAATACCCAGCATAAAATTTGCTCAACACCACCTACAATAACACCAGGGAATCTGTGAGAAATAGACAACCCCAGCAAACCTAAGTCATAGGAGACTAGCAGTAGCAGCAGTACCATTATCGTAGCTCCTCGCATTCAGCCCCAAATAACCTTTTACCTTATGCAACAAATGATTTTGCACTGACCAATCCATAATACTTCAGTAACACTCAGACTCTCAATAACTATCAGAGCAACCACAACAACACGAACAATCCTATCAACAGCAGCATGCTATCCGTGTCATTCAATCATGAAGATGATACTTCATTTGTTAGATATCCGCTGCATTAATTCATTCTAGACCAGTAGCAATAACCGTAAATTCCAGTAGATTTTGAGCAGTAGCAAATATCACAATAGATTAATGCTGGTACTTTGAAACTCCCTTAGCAGCAGCAGCAGCAGCAACAACTGCCTTTCAATCAAAGGAAGCATTCCACATCATAGATAAATGTTGATCATATCTACACTGACCCAGCAATGATGAAGTTCCAGCTTGCATTGGAGAATGAAAAAGCAGTGGAACTTCTTGTCAAAGGCAAATAAGCGTTCAAGGAAAACAACATAACAGAAGCACTCAAACTATTTGCCGATTCAATCAAATAAGAACCTAATTTACTGGAAAGCTAATATCTTTTGGGAGTGTGCTATCTCTCCACGAACAATTATGAAAACGCGATTCAAGAATTCTGTGATTTGCTGGAGAAAAATGAATATTTCAAGAGGAATGTATTCTTGCTGATCGCCATCGCCTACAAGAAAACAAATGTCATCAACGCTGCTATACAGATCGTAAGGCCAGTTTAGTCTAATTTATTTTAAATTATTATTGAAAATAGACACAATATTCTAACACTTTTTTGTTATAACATTATTATCTTTTGTCATAGCTTGGCAAGGCAATCCAGTAGTACCCAAAATACTACGATGCTTACATCTATCGAGGAAAGCTCTAGGTTAAGATGAAGAGGTTTGATAAAGCACTCTCCGATTTTGACACAGCCATTAAACTCAGCGGATCATGCGGGCTAGGTAAGAAAAAAAGAAGAAGAATTAACAAAATCACATACAATATTATGAGAAATAAAGCAGTTTACAATTGTTTGTTCTACATCAAACATAGGCTACATGGGAAAGGCAGATTGCTTGCGATTCATGGGAGAGTTTCAAAAAGCAATTGACCTCTACACCGAAGCCTTTCAAAAAGAAGAAATCATTGCTAAAGTTGCTGTACTCAAAAGAGCTATCACGTACATTGAAGCGAAGCAATATGATCAAGCTCAGATTGACTTAGCTGCGATTTTACAAGACGATCCTGGAAACTCAGAAGCATTCTACTTCAAAGGGTTGCTTTACTATAAGCAAAGTAAAAAAAGATTATTATTAAAATCACAGAAAATTATTGAAAAAATCTCTAGAATTATTAGAATTATGAAGAAAACTGGACTTAACAAAAATATTTATCTTTTAATTCCATTTTTTGTTAATTCCTTGCTTGTTCTTTGTTTCTTTTAGAAAACGTAAACGAGGCATTACTGTCCTTCGAACAAGCAATCAAGCACAACAATTCCAGAAAAGCAGTCACAAAGGCTCTCTATGAGATTGCTAAAATCAAAATTGAACTTCGTGATTTTTACTAAGCCTACCATACGCTACAACGAGCAGAATATCTCGATGTTGACATGAAATCTTTAGAGAAGTTCATGATATTCACTGACGGGGTGACCTTCCTAATGAAAAGAAAGCACAAGGAAGGAGTACAAGATCTAACTAATCTTGTGAAGAACCATAACCTAGGGGATTTCTTAAAACCCTTAGTCTACACCTATCGTGCATATGGCTATTTCTGCTTAGGGAAGCACTAAAAGTGTTTAAATGACTTACAACTATTAGAAACCTTCTCGAAGTTAGACAAAACAGCATTTTACAATAAGTATCTCTGTGAGGGTATTATAAGTGCTTCAAATAACTAATTTGAATCGGCGATTAATTTCTTCTCCAAAGCAAACAAGAATTGTCCAAATAAAATGGAACCATTTTTCTATAAAGCAATGACATTGATTCGATTCGCGAATAAACTAATTCCAAAGAGTGATGAAGCAAAGCATATTCAACAAAGAACAAATGCGTTGAAATAGCTTGATAAAGGAGTAGAACTGAATAATGTCAACTCGAATTTATTCTATCATCGAGGAATTATTAGGTTGTCGCTTGGGAAAGTTGAAGAAAGTATGAAAAAAATTAGTTAAATTGAGGTATTTTTTTGTTTTGAAAATGATATTTATTTATTTTTTTAGGCATAGCTGACTTCAATTTAGCTATTGAGAAATCAGAGGACACCTAAGCTAAGCATAACTACGCTCGAGGATTGGCGTATGGCATGTGCCATCATTGGAAGCAAGCAATCTATGACATCTCCTATGCAATTGACTAATAGCCTACGTTATCGAATGCATATCTCAACAGAGCAAAATGTTTCCTCTTGATTGGTGACAAAAACTCGTCTTTTGCTGATCTCTAGTAGTACAATTAAATCAAGCATAACGATCCAGATATTCATCTCTACACTGGGCATATGTTATTCAATATCGGGGAATATGCTGATGCATTGAAGACATATTAGAATGCTGAATAAACAGTTGAAATTCTGCTTCTGAAAGCTCACTGCAATATTCTACTGAAAAAATTAGATTACGCGCTGCAAGATTTGGATGCAGTGATCGCTGCAGCTCAAATTAAGAAGCTTCTACAGCTTGGGAATACCTCTAAATATGATAAGATATGTCTATAATCGTTGAAAGTGGTGTCTCAGGCAGCAGCAACAACAGATTAATTGGTTTAGCTAGCAATTTTCAAAGATGCTCTTAACACCATTTCATAAACAAAAGTGCTTAAAAAGAAGATCAATAATAAAATAGAAGGCACATGCTTTAAACGATCGGATTACCTGCTATTCAAAGGTGTCTACTGCTTCTACCTGAAGGATTATCAGAAGGCACTGAAGAAATTCAAATAATCGTTTGAGCTCAAAAGTGAGTTAATCAACAAACCTAAGCCCCCAGAGAAGACTAATAGTTCTTCGGATCAGCAGAAGAATGAGAATATCGAAGATCTAGACGAGGAAGGCATTAACCATCAAGCGCAGCTGCTGAATGAATATGAGTTCACTAACAGGACGTACAATGTCTTTGAATTCTACTTTAACTGCGCTGCATGCTACATCATGATGAAGGACTACGATTAAGCATTTTCGTTCTTGCTGTAACTGCAAGCGATATTGCCCGAGGAAGAGGAGATCATTAAGAGAATTGAAATACTCTTCTAAATTATCAACGACGAATAGGAATAATCCAGAGCTACGTTTGAGAAAAGTAACAAATAGTGTTAGAGTGTATTTTTAATTTGTGTTTTTGGGAAATTAACTCTCTGCTAATATGAAATCTAGTTGACGAGGCTGCACTGAATGACATTAACAACTTGGAGTTCTTCCCTAAGAATCATCGTCTCTGCTCGATATTCCCTTCTGTCTCCACAGATTTCAAAATCTACAAAGATTTCGTAAAATAATCTAACCTTTCACATTAAAATGAAAAAATAGCACCTATCATTCATTTACTAATATTGTTGTTTATGCAACTCTAGAAAATCAATCTGTATTTCTGTCTGCCAACTGTGGACCCTCCATCGATGAAGCCTCATTTCGATGAATCCCTTCTAGAAGG